>Ga0213869_10001052_pt1 | contig 21194 bp, 21 predicted proteins | sample PICome_10_FD_160083 | JGI IMG/M metagenome (GOLD analysis project Ga0213869, IMG submission 160083) | Coastal seawater microbial communities near Pivers Island, North Carolina, United States - PICO132 | ecosystem: Environmental > Aquatic > Marine > Coastal | place: USA: North Carolina...
AAATGGCACATTATCACTTGTAAAGGGTTCGGTTTGCGAACCAGTTAAACTATTAACATCGTTAGTTGGACTGTAAATACCCTTTGTCAATGACGCAGAAGCATTGATATCTTTAAAATTTTTAATTATTGGGATACATTGTTTTTTAACTGTATCATACATTGTTCCATCGGCACAACAGTATGAATCCATACATCCTAAATTTAAATCTTTCTCTAAATCCATACTAATACTATCTCCACTATCATCACTTTTCTTTTCCTTCACTATTTGATCCAAATCTAAATTAGCCCCAAAATCATATTCATTGAAATTCATATTGTTGCGCGATAAAATATCATTCAAACCTTTTAAAATTTGATATAAAGCAAAGAGACAAACAACAGTAATAATAATTAAAAATCCATTATTAACATTTTGCTTTGAAGCATATTTATCAGGAACAACATCTAAATTGCTAACATAAACAATCGCCCCAATAATAACAACCCACATCAAAATCAATAAAAATAGTTTATTATAAGCTTTGTATTTTTCGGAGAAGTATGTTGTGAATTCCACCATTCTCATTTTATTTGTTTGTGCCTGTTCTAAACCTTTCATTTCTTTCTTTGTATCACGTAACTGTTCCTCAACTATTCTCAATGTACTTAACTCATTTTTAAGGTCGTGATTTCCTTCTTCATTATCTCTTGAATAGTCCATTTTAAGTTTATTGAAAAGCTCCATTCTTAATTGTGAAAGTTCTTCCATTTTATTTAAATTTAACACCTGATTTTCTGGTGACTGTGTGGCATAGCGTTGTTGTAATTGTTTTTCTATATTTTGAAGATTTTGAATTGAAGCAACTGTACTTGATTGACTTTCACTACTCATTCTCTATATATAAAATGAGGATAGATTATTTATTTTCTCATTACTCTAAGCAAAATTATTAAAGTTAAAATTAATCCTAAAAACAAACCAGTATTTTGCATTGAGAAAGATTTTGAAAGAGTTCTCATATCTGTTAACATCTGAGAACTTGTTGGATTTTCAACGATTTTTTTCATATGTTTGGTGACTTTATCGTAATCCCCAACCTGATTTACAAATCGTTTTCTAATTTCTTGAAATCCTTTCATTATTTGATTATTTTCCGTTTGTAAATTTGAAACATCATTTTTGAGTAATTTGTATGAATCGTCCAATTTATTAATTTCCGATAATTCTTCCTCCTTCTTTCTAGCTATATCACTGCATTTGTATTCAAGAGAGGCAGGGGTTTGTGAAAATAAACCATTTTCAGTCAAAAATTTCGAAGAAACTGGTTTCACCTTATCAGGACAACCAGATGAAGCGTCATTTAAAACAGTAGGTAATCTTAAATAAGTATCTTGACCAGTTGTGGATTTTTTACCAGGAGCATTTGGATATATTGTAGATTGTAACGAACAGGACTGGTTTTGATTCGAGTAAACAAATCCTTGACAGTCCTGTCCGGCATTAACACATAATTGTTTACATAACTCAGGAGAAGAATTTTCCACATTAGACAAACCATAAAGAGTATTCCCCTCAGATGCAAAATCAGCAGTTTTTTTATAATCAGTACCTAATTCCAACATAGAGCTAGGATATTCATGCAATGAAATACTATTACGTCCTTTCTCAGTTTTACCTAAATAAGTTTTTCCCATAATATTTGGATTTGGACCATTATCAACTATATTATAGACAGTATTAACATCAGGAATTTTTAAACATTCGCTTTCATTAACATCATCAAGTAAATAAGTTTGATTATCACTAACTTGACTTCCAGTGACACACTGAGCCATGTTATTAGAAGTTAAGTTACTCACACTAAAAACTGAGACATTGTCTTTACTGGCATTATTCATACATTGACTAATTGTAGTTTTAGGGGTTTCATTTTGAATTGTTAATGTGTAATCGCCATTTTCTATTCCCTTATCTTGTGCGCCATTCCATGCAGTTGTCACATTATCCGCATTTAATGGAATAACTGGTTGATAAGCGCGTCCATCGACACGCACTGGACCCTGTGGACCTCCATATTGCATTCCAACCATTTTAATCCAACCACTAGTTTGGGCGGGATAAATATACAACCCTTCAATTGTTTGGTGTGGAAATGGCACAATATTTGAAACAGGAGAAGACTGCCAAGAGCCTCCAAGTGTGCCACGGTCGCCAGGAGCAGGACCTTTTCCACTATTTCTATAACACCCCTTAAATTGTTTGGTAATTTCACCTTCTGAAACAAAGAAATTAGCAAACGCCATTATTCTTATTATATATACATTAAGAATATCTTTTTATCATAAAACCTAAAACTAGGAGAACGGCTAAAACCGAACCCATATAAATGATTTTCTCCCGTGTTGTTACGCGGTCTAATATGCCTAATTTAGCATCAAGACTTGTAAGTGTCTCCTCCATAGCATCTAACTCGACACGGTCATTTTGCAATTTTTCGTAATCACTCATCAAGTTTTTGCGCGTTTGTTCTATTTTTTTATGGTCTTTAATATCTTCTTTGTTAAACTTTTTAATTTCTACTTTCATAACTTGAATATCATTTTTCAACTCATCATTTAATTTTCGGAGTTTTATAACATAATTGGCAAGAGGTAAACCTCCTAAATTTGTACTTCCTAGTGGAGGTATCGAACTATAAACACCATTTATAGAAAATTTATCAAATTGTGTATTTGGCGCACCTCCATAGCACGTATTTTTCCACTTACCCTCAACAGAACTTGGATAAAAGACAACAGAATTGAAAGGTCCTTCCTCGGATTGATACGACATTTCTTTACAAGCGGTTAAGGATTGTGAACTTCCCAATAATTTCCAGTTATCCATATTAGCTGTATCGGGATTTCCCATAAATGTGGTATTTGCTGAATCTTGCCAAGATGGTTTCTCCCAACCATCATAAGTATAGTTTGTTTCCATTGGACCTTCTCCGTTGGCACAAGCATGGTTTTGCATTAAATTACCTTTTGATGCTGGGCGAGTACCACTCAATTGTAAAATTTGTCCCCATCCCTTATCTTGATCCAGTCTTGTTACAGTAAGTTGATTTCCAGAAACACTAGTACTAAATCTGTTATTCCAACTTGGGTCCTGAGGATTTGTAGGTATTGGACTAACATTAATTCCATCACTAGGAAGTGTTACAATTTTAGGATTTGTCGCTGAACTTCCAACGTAAATGCTGTAAGTTTTCGCTTCTTGACTATCCTTAACTAAGCCTTTTGCATCTTTGGTCCATTTTAAACATTGATTTGCCGCACAAGCTCCATTTCCACTATCAGAAAAAAGCACATAATTACAATTAGAATCACTTGAACAAGCATGTAAACATTCTTTTTGTGAAATATCTGGCATATGGACGTAAGGAATCATAGAACTTTTATCTTTATTGGCAACAGTGACATTTTCCTGAACGTTCCAATAATTTCCTAATTCTTGATTAAGTGCCACCATATAATCTTTATGAGTTGTTTGATATTCATTTAGTTTTCGTTGGAAGTTTGCTTCTAATTGCCTGAATGATGTCTCCATTTATATATCCAAATATTAAAATTAGCAAAATAAGTCCCACTTCGAGGAATGTTTGTAATCGCCTTTTTCTATAAACTTCCATCGTATTTATATTCTGCTCAATTGCTCCCGCATCATTATTTTTAAATTCTTGTGTTAAGTCAGTGAGTTCTTTGTTTTTTCTCTCATTACGCTTAATTATTTTATTCATTGAATTTATTTTTTTTCGCAAAGAATTATTATGTTCGTCCAATTTCGTTTTTTTAAAAACCAATTTATCGTGAGTAGTTTCTAAACCTCTTTTTGCCCTATTCAAAATTTTTTTATTTTCTTCATTATCATCTAACCCATATGCGATATAGTTGTCTTTATATAAATCTAAATAATAAGAAAAATCGTCATCCACAGAATCCATACTTATTAGTTATATTATAGTAAGTATAGATTTAATTTATTTATTAATACAAATACGATAATAATTTTCCTCGACAGCAGTGCGGCTTGGTCGAATAATATGACACATATCGCCTGGTCTAAGTCCAATAACAAGAGCTACTGGATCAAACCGTGATATTTGAGGAATATTTGAATCCTGTTGAATATTATAAGTCTTTCTAACCATATCAGATTCTTCTTTGGAAAGGCGCTTATGACGAGGTACATACGCATGCTCCATAATATTAAATTGAAGCTGTGCCAAATAAAGCAATGTAATATACACCCCCTCATTGGCATACAAATTCTTCACCAAGTTCACAAGAGTATCATTGGGTTTATCCTTCACAATAATCATTAGTGTATCTTGCGGTGTCAGAATTTTTTCTAAATGATACAAATCATCAATGAAATCGTGAACGTTTTGTGGTCTAATTGCTTTATCAATATAATATTTTACATAAATTTTTGTTCCTGTTTTTTCATTTTTCATTAACATATCTTGTTGTTCGTTTTCTACCATAATATTGACCTCATTAATGCTGAAATTTTCATATTGCGATGTGTCGTATCCTTGCTCTTTCAACTGATCGAGCAAAATAGTTCTTGATTTGAAAAGTTTGGAAACAATTCCATATCCATATTTGGCTGCCATAGTTAAATTAATATAATATAATAATATTAATTTAAATCAATTCAATTTTATCTTAATTTCCTTTTTATTTTCATCTTTTTCACCTTCCTGTATATTCTCCTCCTCTTTCTTTTCATCTGCTATGTCTGTTAAAATAGTGATTTCTTTTTTTTCACCAGCCACATTTGGTAAATACTTGCCTATTGGTGATGTATCAGCGCTGTCTGGTTTAACCATAGGCTTATTGATTGTTGCTGGTGGTAAATATTTTTCAATGGGAGATGGAGATCTATTATCATATGGCTGAGCGAATGGGTCTTCGTCTGGTGAAACAGGCACAGGTACAAGCGAAGCGGATACATTTGTAGTTAACTGTGGAGGCGGTGGAACAGCACCATATTTTGCTACTGGTGATCTTGGACTGTTTACAAAAGAAATTTCCAATTTGTTGGCTATAATAATTGCGTATGATGTTCCATCAGCAGATATTTTTGCCGAACTTGGTAATCCTGATAAATTAGTAGTTGTCAATGTATAAGTACCCGAATTTTCGTCTATGTTAATTATTATCCAAGGTCTATTAGGATTTTGCAAATCACTACTTAATTTGACTGTATCGCCAACTAAATATTCAATATCACCAACATACATTGGTAGATCTGGCGAATGTGGTGTATATGGACCGTCTGGTGTATGTGGTGTATATGGACCGTCTGGTGAATGTGGTGTATATGGACCGTCTGGTGAATGTGGTGTATACTCTGGCGAACGTGGACCGTCTGGTCTATATGGTTTCCAAGGAATAACCTTGTTTAAATCAAGTTTATTAGCTAAAAGTGTTGCCACTTTGCCATTTACACTGAGAGTAGCAGATTTAGGCAAATCATATGTTTCACGTGTAATCAATGTATATTCATCGTTTTCCTTATTGATGTTAGTAATTTTCCAAGTTCTCCAAGGGGCAATGTCATGTTTAAAGTTGACCAAATCTCCAATGGCAAATTCATCAGGCGAACGTGGTGCGAATTCTGGCGAACGTGGTGCGAATTCTGGCGAACGTGGTGCGAATTCTGGCGAACGTGGTGCGAATTCTGGCGAACGTGGTGCGAATTCTGGCGAACGTGGTGCAAACTCTGGCGAACGTGGTGCAAACTCTGGCGAACGTGGTGCAAACTCTGGCGAACGTGGCGTATATGGACCGTCTGGTAAAGGTGGTGCGAACGGACCACCCTTTGTGGCATCCACCCCACCACTTCTTATAGAGCGCATTTTTTCATTAATCTCTTGGACGTTTTTAGGTGTAATTTTATCGTCTTTTAATAAAAGTGTTAAATTATTAGAGTAAGACATACTAGTCAACTGGTCTACATTTGCTTCTGTAATCACTCGCATTTGAATATTCATTGTCAATAATTCCTGCATTAGTAACTTGAAAGAATAAGGCACTCTAACTACGCTGAAATCGCGGCCATATTTCGAAATATTAACAACACTCAATTTCTCATCAACTTCACCATTGAATTTTATTGGACCATCAGCCATTGGACTCAAAAAGATATTTTTACTTTCATTATATACAGCAATTGTTCCGGTATTATTACAAACAGCCATAAAGTATTCATCACCACGAGTCATCATAGACTCTTCCAAAAATTTCGAGGCACCGTGTGCTATAACACCATCACGTTCCATCTCTCCAACACGAAGACCACCATCATTAGCACGTCCTTGAACTGTCTGACGTGTCAACATTGTGCGAGGCCCCTGTGCACGATAATTTATCTTATCCTTAACCATATGTTTTAGACGCATATAGTAAGTAGGTCCAATGAAAATATCAGCTTCTAACTGTTCGCCAGTTAATCCATTGTATAAAATCTCATTACCTGTTTTATTATATCCAACATCAGTCAACAGTCGCCCAAAAACTTCTTCTTTTGGACCCAGATTCAAAAATGCAGTGCAGTCACCAAAGGCACCATAGTTAACACCTGCTTTCGCAACAATAACCTCAACAAGTTGACCGATAGTCATACGACTTGGGAAAGCGTGTGGATTAACAATAATATCAGGCCGAATTCCATTGGCGGTAAAAGGCATATCACGCTCTGGAATAATACGACCGATTGTACCCTTCTGACCACAACGGGAACAAAATTTATCACCAACAGCAGGAATTCTCTCTTCGCGAATGCGAACTTTCGCAATTCGTTTTCCTTCTTCACCTTCTGTCATAAAAGATTTATCAACAAACCCAAGCTGTCCCTTCTTTGGATAAACCGATGCGTCTATTTTTACACTGGGATTCTCCAAATCAGTCGTCGCTTTACCAATAATTGTTATTTTATCATTGAGTTCTGTGTTCTCTCTAATAAGACCATGTTCATCCAAATAACCGTAGTCAAAACCTGGCTTAGTTCCAATGACATTCTCATTCTGTATATCCGTAAATGTGGAGTCTACATCACCAGCACCTACACCCTTTGCCTCTTCGTGCGTTTCATAACTATTAATATATGTGGTACGGAACATACCACGCTTCACTGATGCTTCATTAAATAAAATAGAGTCTTCGACATTATAGCCACCATAGCACATAATAGCTACTATTGGGTTTTCTCCATAAGGCTGTGTTTCTTTATTAATATAATGCATATAACGACTTTTCACTGCTGGCTTCTGTCCATAATTTAATACAACTCCCATTTTATCAATACGATTCTGATAATTTGTATGATACCAAGAAGCACCCTGTTTACTCTGACCACAAGAGAATAGATTACGAGGAAGCTGATTATTTTCTGGGAAAATAATTTGGTTTCCCATTACACCGAGCAAGAGAGAAGGGTGAATATCCATATGTGTGTAATCAGTATTTTTGAAAGAAGGTTGTAAAGTTGAACTGATATACGCGACATTAGCTTCTGATGAATCCATATATTCAATAATAGCCTGTCTATCTTTTAATGTACGACTTCCATCTCCATCTCCATAAAGCGATTCTAATGTGTATACTTTATTAGAACTAGTAGAAAAGTCAGCATGGTGTTTATCTGCGAAACCACTTATCAATCCTTCCCAGCTAATATCACCTTTTTCTACATATTCAAAAGCCGATTTTTCTAAGAGCGATAACTGTTTGGTATCTTGATTAATGTAAAAGATAGGGCGACATAATCTACCTTCATCTGTATAAATTTCTATCTCATTGGTCTGCTTGTTCCAAGCGCAACTTGTATAAACAGGTATAACCGCCAAGCGACGTAAGAAGCGAAAACGGTCAGTCATACCAATTGGATTTGGTGTAACACCCAACCAAGCACCATTAACAAAAACTTTCGTATTAGATGCCATATATTTTGGACTGCATTCGGTTAAAAATCGCAAATGACCCTCACTGCGCAATAATTCAACAAGTGGTTTTGGCGAATATCCGGTAGTGATTTTAGCAGCTATCGACATATGCTTATGAAGCCCTACATTTCCGCCATCAGGTGTATCTAATGGATCAATAATACCCCACTGAGAACTATGAAGCAAGCGTGGACCAATAACTTTTGCACTAGCATCCAAAGGTAAATTAATTTTTCGGCGTTGAGCTAGGGCGGAATTAAATGAAAGACGGTTCAAATCCTGAACAACTCCTGGTTTTTTGGTGTGTGCTTCGGCGCCCCAATTACCTTTAAATGCTTTTCGTACACCGACCTCGAGATCTCTCTTCTCAAATATTTCCTTGTAATTATTCTCAATAAGGTTGATGAAAGCTTCTCCTTGATATTGCGATTCCTGATAGTAATATTTTTTATCGAAATCCTGATAAATTCTGTGCTTCATAATTGTATAATATTCTTTAAACAAATCAGCCAAGAGAGAACCGCATACTTCGACACGCTTATATTTGAAGTTATCACGGTCGGTTGGGGCTTGTTCTTTTTGTGATGTTCGTAATAAGGTAAATGCCATATGACCGATGAAATACGCTTTATCCTTAAAATTCATCTCTCCAATATGTGGTAAAAAGTAATCGGATAAGATTTCCAATACATGTGGCACTGTTTTACCCTTGGTAAATGTGGCAATATATTTAAGTGCCGTTTCTTGTGTAAAAACAATACTGGCATCATGTATGCAAGGAATAAATAAATCCACGTAGTTGCTATTTTTATCCATATCTAATAGACAAGCCTCAATGATTGCTTTGTCTGAAACAATGCCAAGGGCACGCATGACAATAAAAAGTGGAACAGGTTTACGCACATTTGGTATGGTAACTACCATATTACCATTGGATTGCGTAGGCAAAGGAGCCACCATTCGCACAGCTGTTGTTCGCTTGGGCTTGGCCGAATCTTCCGAAGCTGATTTAACCTCTACCGAGTATTTGTAAGTATCACTGTAATTATCACGAATATACAGCATATTATCGCCGAATTTTTCTTGACAAACAATCACCTTTTCCTTGCCATCAATAATAAAATATCCTCCTGGGTCATTAACACACTCTCCGGATTCAAAACGCACCTTTGGATCTAAATTCTGTAAAATACACATATTGGATTGTACCATAATAGGAAAGCGACCAAGATAAATCTTTTCCAAAGTAATATTTCGCTCAATAAGAGTATCGGCATTAATTTTAAATTCGACATCCACATCATAGTGAATTGAAAATCCATAAGTCATATTGCGCAGACGCGCCTCATTTGGATACATATAATGCTCGTAATTTTCATCATAAATCACTGGTTTACCATAATAAATTTTACTTCCATCTTTGCCACCAAGATATAATTTACAATCTAAATTAAATTCTTTTGTGGCTTCATCCTGTTGTTTTAGGATTTGTATAGGATTTTTTTCCTTAAATATTTGTGATAATCCAGTTTTAAAAAACTGGTTATATGAGTCCTGATGATGGGATACTAAGGCATATGGGTTATCTTCAAAATATGTGTCAATAAGCTTCCAAATAATTTCGGAATTCATTAATATAAGTATATAATAAGTTTTTCTTAAATTAATGAATAAACATTAAAGCGATTAAAACAAACATCGCAATGAATGGAAGGAGGAGGATGAACCAAGAGAGTTTCTTGTAACCTGCTTTGCAGATTGTATTCAAGATCCAAGTCCAAAAGATGACATACAGCATTTTCACGGCGAAAACACCGAGGGTGTTGGAAACAGTGCAAACATAGTTACCGACACAGTATTTGTTTGTGTTTCCTAAATTCTGAACACCCATTACGAGAAGGGCAAGAGCCGAAAGCACAAAGTAAACGTGGGCTGGCGTACATAATTTTTGTAATTCTTTTAACATAGCTTATACAATAGGATAATATAAAAATTATGTAAGAGTAGTTAAATTAAATTATTTTCTCCCAATGGGTTGAACCATTGGATCTGGGTTAACTGCTGCTGGATTTCCAACAAAAGCATTCCAGAAATTTTTACCATGATACGACATCTCTCTTCCTAAATTAACAATAGGTTGTGGGACGACGGTATTACCATGATTGCTTCCTCCACGTTTTGTCTTTCTGGACTTGGATTTGCGTAATGCTCTCTTGGATTTGCGTGCAGTTCTCTTGGATTTGCGACCTCTACGCTTAGACTTAGATTTTCTTTTACCTCCGTGAATAAGTGTACTTGATTCAGGGTCAGGTAATTTTGGGTTTACATTTTGAGCTAAACGATTTGTAATACCAGCTTTTCCTCCGACACCTGGCCATGTTTCTGGGTTTCCAGTCCAAGCTGGACCAACTTTTGCTAATGCAGGTCTAATAGTAGTCATTATATTATGTATACTATTAGACGAGATAAAATAAAAAATTAAAATATTAATATTAACAAATTTACTCAATATCAACGTGAGTCAACATATGACGACGACAACACATCTTAGTCAACTTCAATTGATCCATTACTTCACCCTCAGGAGTCTTATCTGAGAAATCCTGGGTCAAATAAAGAACCTTATCATCCTTAATACCACGCTGAATTTTTAGTTTTCGCACCTGTTCTAAATAATATCGGTATTTATCGGCGAGTACTTCACCACAAGTAAAACACTTAATTGGAATGATCATTTTATTATTGTACCTCTAATTTATAGTCTTATTTTAAAATCAATTTTTAAATAAATTACAAAAGTGTTCGTAGGTGTGTGAATGCTACTCGTGCCGAATCCACTACATCCCTCAAATATTGCTTTACAACAATAGGTTCGCTAGCATTCTTAAATGCAACGCGCAACATACTGAAATCATCGTGAGGATGTTCTTTGTGAAAACCGCAAAATGACAGCATTTTGTCACCTTCATAATGGAGGACATACATATAAAATTCTAGAACCTTTCCGATAGTGTAATCATAATTTTTCAAGATAATGTCGTAGCAATTCGCAATGGTTGAAGTTGTGGGTTGAATAGCCAAAATAGTAGTATCATCAACATCAATTGCTTGCTGAATAATTGCTAAATGTTCGTTCAAAATATCGCAAGCCATACGAACCAATTCTTTATTCTGATAAATTCCAACAGATTTCAAAATAAAATCGAAACTATCTGGAATATAAACGCGCTGCCCGTCCAAAAGTTCCCAATTCTTTTTTTCAAGAGCGAGTTGAGTTGCATCCAATCCCTGTGATTTCAACTCTTTTGCTTTCTGATTCCAAACATCATTTGCCGCTACTGCATCTACGGTATTCTTGTAAAAACACGTGGATGTTTGATTATAGGCAGCATTTTCCTTGGCACTAGAAATACTAAATTTACAGGTCAAGTCAATCTCTTCTCCTTGCAAATTTGAACCCAAAGCAGGTCGCAGACGAAGGAATTCAATATAATAATTAGTAAGACCATTTTTTGGGAAAATACGGTCACGGTCACCTTTACTCAAATACTTATCTGTTTGTGTATCCTTAATTTGGAAATCCTCAGTTGTGACATACTCAATAATTCCTGAGGTATTCTTTTTCTTTACTTCAAGCAAATAATTTTCGAGCGGGATAGACAAATCAGTAATATGAATAGGAACAAGGCTAAGGCGATGCTTAATAATTTCATTGTTAAATCGTGTAGTATTTTTATGTATCTCACATTTACTTTCATCATATGGAAAAGTATGGAAAACTATTGATGGAATATCTGTAAGAATGGTGCGACGAACAGCGTTGGCTAGACTAACATTAACATTTTTCAAAGTGAATTTAAGAATATCATCTTCTTCACGCTTAGTTGGTACTTCTGGAAGCATCATGATGGTTGCCTACTTTGTTATATATAAATATTATTTTCATAAATCAATTTTTAAGTATAAGTTTAAAAAGAAATCATTTATTATTATTAAAGAATAACAATGAGCAATAATATTTTATATTACAGTAATTATTGTGATAACAGCAAAAAACTGCTACAAATTTTAGTTCAAAGTAAAATAAAAGATGATATACATTTTATTTGTATAGATAAGCGAATGCAAATGCCCGATGGCTCAATAAATATTCTTTTAAAAGATGGCTCACATGTTTTACTTCCTCCTAATGTGACAAAAGTTCCAGCTTTAATGCTAGTCAATAATGGATTTCATATACTTTTTGGAGATCAAATATATCAGCATTTGCAACCAAAAGAAAAAAGTATTCAGAATAAAGTAACAAATAATCAAGGTGAACCAGATGCTTTTAGCTTTAACGCTTTTTCATCGAGTGGAATTTCATCAGACCAATATAGTTTTTTAGATATGCATTCTGATGAACTATTAGCAAAAGGTAATGGGGGAACACGTCAAATGTTTAATTATGTTACAGTTCAAGACGATGTAAATATGTCAATTGAAACACCACCAGATGATTATTCACCAGATAAAGTAAATGAATCGTCAATTCAACAATATGAACAACAGCGTAATCAACTTAAACAATAAAAAATAATAATGAATTATATATTAATCTAAAAATGGATATTTTAAAGGCATTTAATAATCATTTTATTGAATTTGTAGATGATGTTGCCAATTATTTCAATGACCGGTTGGATATAAAGACCACCGCTAATGCTTTGCGAGCAATGCGCAAAGCCAATCCAAAACTTATTATAACTATTTGGAACGAACATATTGTTTCAAAATATGATAGTGAAATAGAGAAGGGAAATATTAGCTTCTTTTTAGAAAAGGAGTATGGTTCTGATTTAGCGACAATGGATAATAAAAATAATGTGCTGGAATCAATTGATTCTCTTCGTGAACCTATTAAGTCAATGCCGGAAGAGGATCAAGCTAAATCGATGAAATATATTCAGAATCTCACAAAATTAACTAAATTATATTACTTAAACAGAAATTGAGATTATTTAAGCAAAATGAGTGAGGAAAAATCTACAACCATTCCTAGTGAATTTCGACAAATCGTTTCCGATTTTTTAAACGATTTGTTGACAACCTTCCCTGAATATAGAGAGAAAGTAGATGAGCGACTAGTCAATGTGGATGTTGAATTTGTTTATGCGCATGTGAAAAATGTTTATCCAGAACGATTCTTCGATATTCTTTATAAAAATTCAGACATCTTTACAGATAAAGAGAAAAATACCGAATTTCTACCTGGTATTGAATTTTCTGAAATTTGGGAAATGGACGATGTTTCAGATACCACACGTGAAACTATTTGGAAATATTTGCAATTGATTATGTTTTCAGTTTTAGAAACGCTCCAAAGTAATGAGAGTTTTGGTGACACTGCCAAACTTTTTGAGGCAATTGATGAGGACGAATTAAAGAGTAAAATATCGGAGACCGTTGAACAGATGAAGAATATGTTTGGTGAAAATGGTATGGGTATGAATTTTGGTGAAGGAAATGAATCGGGTGAAAATATTAATTTAGACGATTTGCCTAATCCAGAAGCAATGCACGAGCATTTGAATGGATTAATGGGTGGAAAGCTAGGTAAATTAGCTTCTGAGATTGCTGAGGAAACAGCACAAGAATTTAATATGGATATGAACGCTGAGGGTGATGTAGGCGACGTATTTCAGAAACTCTTTAAAAACCCTGGTAAATTGATGGGATTGGTAAATAATATTAGCAAGAAGTTAGATAATAAATTAAAAACAGGTGATTTGAATGAAAATGATTTAATGAAGGAAGCAGGTGATTTAATGAGTAAAATGAAGAATATGCCTGGTATGCCTGATATTGAGTCGTTATTGAAAAATATGAATGTACCAAAGAATAAACAAGGTATGGCAAAACAGATGATGAATCAAAATATGCGAACAACAGGAATGAAGGCGCGATTACAGCGAAAGTTAGAAGAGAGACAGCAGGCGCAAGGAGCACAGCAAGCGCAAGGAGCACAGCAAGCGCAAGCAGCACAGCAGGCGCAAGCAGCACAGCAAGCGCAAGCAGCACAGCAAGCAGAAAATGCTAATTTCGATGGAAAAACATTTACGGATGGCTCAGCTCCGCAAAGAAGTAAAGTAGGAAAGAAAAATCATAAGAAAAAAGGGAAAAAAAAATAAGTATATATAGTAAATAAAGTATGTTTTGGTTTCAACATCCAGAAGTATTAGTAAAAAATTTTGATTTATGGCCATTAGCGCATATGAGTTTTGATAATAAATTAAATGCTATTTCCCGACTTGTTATCTTATTAAGTGTTCTTGGTTTTGCTTATACTAAAAATACTAGAATACTTATTGCCGGAGTAACAACACTTGGCGTGATTGTCTTTTTACACCAGCAAAGAAAACAATTAAATGATAATGAAAAAAGAGAAGGATTTACATTACAGGATTTAGTACCAAATCAATATTATAATTCGAATTCTAAAAATCCATTAGGAAATGTTTTATTACCAGAAATTCAAGATGATCCAAAACGCTCCGAGGCGCCACCGGCTTTCTCGACGCCAACACATAGAGAAATTAATGAGAATACTCAAAAAATGGTCCAAGACCAACATCCTGATTTTCCTGATATGGATAAACGATTATTCAAGGATTTAGGCGATAGTTTCGAATTCCAAAATTCTATGATTCCATTTAACAGTTGCCCTAATACACAAGTACCGAACGACCAAAATGCTTTTGCTAAATTCTGTTATGGAGATATGCCATCTTGCAAAGCTGGCGATGAGATAGCTTGCTTACAAGCTAATGGTGCTTATTTACAACCAAATTAGGGAAAAAATAATCTAATGGTATAGAAAGAATGTCTTCGTCTAGTGATTATAAATTTCATAATATGTCACGCATTGGTGATGACAATTGTGCTATGAGTCAAAGAAATATTCAAAATGTTGAATCTGGTTCCTATATGTTACAAAATTATTTTTCGGCGGACTGTGCTATGCGCAATGGTCTCTCTCTTGCTCTTTCCCAGCCAGCTATTAATTTCACTGGGTCTCATCAAGTTGGTGTTGGTGGATGCAATGTCGACCACAATTCTAAGCTTTTGATCGATCAGGGATGGAACCGCCCTAAATGCCGCATCAGTCTCTATCAGCGTCCATTTGCCACAGTTCCTTATTTAGGACGTGGTGCTTGCCATCCTGATTTAGAATCGCAGCTCCAACAAGGAGACCGTCAATCAGCTAAAAAGAGTGTTCTCCAAACCACAGAGCAGTCACACATTCCTTATTCAGCTACACCATTAGTACCATCATTAGCAAAAACTATTACAAATCCAGTTCATCATGTTGAGGGTGTTGCTATGGAAGGCTGGGTTCGCGGAGGATTACCATCGCGCGAAATGGCTAAAAATGAAGAGGCTATGAAAATGTAAAAACTTTATGGCAAAAAATCATATAAAATCAACTAACTCTTTTAAAATAAGACTATAAATTTTATATGATTTCATATTCAACCGATGAAGAATATCGTGAAGAAATTTTGAATTTTTTTAAGCGCGATGATTATGATGAAGATGTTTTAGCAAAACATATGAATGAACTATATGAAAAAATCAAAGATATTCCGATTTTTAGAGAGAAAATGATTGATGCTGCTGCGTGTTTCTTTTCTAATGATCTAGAAGTTGGTCTATCTGTTCTGTTTTCTTACGACCATTTTCCAGAGTTTCGTAGTCTTTTAGATGAACATAAAATTAAATTATCTTGGTAATATAATAATGAGTGATAAACCTTTTTTACCATATATGAAATTTGGACCTATTTCAACACAAAATATTAATACACCATCGGATTATTGTTTAGAACAACATAAGAATAAAGATACATTGGAATGGCGATTAAATCCTAATGGGTCTGGTGGTATGGCCTGTACTCCTGCCTTCACAGAAGCAGGAACAGTTCCACCTAGTCGAATTTGGCGAGACCAACTTTCTAGCAATCCAATAGATACCGAAAGCTGGCTTATGAATTTGGATCAGAAATTAGGTGACTGTCCTGATAAGCGTGCTAAATTTTGTCCGAAATTAAAATACTTACCAATGCTTTCTTTTTATGAGCGACCCAAAGAAGTTATTATGCCTGAACCAGTTAAAGTGAATTTGAATGAGCGTGCTCATCCCGTTCCAAGAAAATAAAAATATTAGTTTAATATATTAGATAAAAATGGCATTTACTAGAATTCATGATGAGCCTTGTCGTATTAAGAAAGAATTACAACAGATGACAGATATAGGAAAATATATGATTACAACACCAGGACCGGGTGCTAATGTGGGATTTGCAGAAGATCCTCATATCCGATTGCAGGGATGGGGTGCAAACTTGTGCACAAACACCATAAACACAGAAAGTGACTTACATGGTTTAACACGACCATTGACAAAGGATTGTCAAGATATAAATCAGTATGATAAAATGAAGGTTTCAAATGAGCGACTTTCTTATGGCACAATAGCACCAAATACGGAAGAAACAAGAGCTATATTGCCTCCTTGGACTACAAAAGATGCTCGCATTGAAAGATGGCAATATTTACACCAAGATCCACAGGAACACATACAAAATGTGGGAGGTGAATATGGTGGACGAAGTTCACGAATTCACAATAAAAATGAATATAACATCCATTGTTCTTATTTAAGGAATTAAGTAATAAATAATCTCTTTTTAGTATAATAACAATGGATGCCGCTATATTAGGATTAGTAGGTCTTGGAGGCCTATATGCCATTAATAATCAAGAAAAGGAAACTAAGCGCCGAAGAGAAGAAAAAATATTGATGGGTGCCTTACCAAAACCATCAAGTATTGATACAAGAGCTATTGAAAGTGGAGATAACACTTATGCCACAGCACAAAAAGCAACTGGTAAGTATGAATCTCAAACCCAGTTTAAAAAAAATGTAGAATTCGATATTCCTGGACCACCTAAGAAAGATTTTACACATAATAATATGGTACCATTCTTTGGTGGTAAAATCCGTGGTCGTGGTGCTGACAAAAACCAATCTGAGTTCATTCTTGATAATATGGCTGGTACTGGTTCACAAATTATTACCAAAAAAGAACAAGCTCCATTATTTAGACCAGAAGATAATATTCAATGGGGAAATGGTATGCCTAACAATAGTGATTTTTATCAAAGTCGTGTAAATCCCTCAATGGCTATGAATAATACAAAACCTTGGGAGGAAGAACGTGTTGGTCCTGGATTAGGTCAAGGATATACAGTAGATGGTAGCGGCGGTTTTAATTCTGGTATGGAAGCCAGAAACGATTGGTTACCTAAAAATGTAAATGAATTGCGAACGCTTACAAATCCAAAAGTTACTTATAGTTTAGATGAACATCAAGGTCCTGCTGATGCTGTTATTAAGGAGCGAGGACATTTAGGTACTGTAAACAAAAACTTGCCAGATACTTATTACGTAAATAGTCCAGAGCGCTATTTAACCACAACTGGTATTGAGAAAGCACAAACGGCACGTGGTATTGAAGAACTTAAATATCAAAATCGTCTTGATTCCACTGTTGAATACGGTGGTGTAGCTGGTCGTGGAGATAAACTTGCTGCTAAGGCTCCTGAAAATTATTCACCCTCTCGACAACCACACACTTACGGTGAAATGCGAGGTAAGGCACATGCAGGTGCAGGAGTCCAACCAGCCAGTGATGGTGATTATGGACGCTTAGGACACAAGTCGTTGCCAAACAATAGAAGCACTGTTCCCCAAAAACAGCAATATGGTGGTGTTGGAGGATTAATGGGTGCTGTTATAGCACCTGTAATGGATGTTTTACGTCCTTCCCGTAAAGAAAATGTTGTTGGTAATATACGTCTTTCTGGTAACGTACAGAAAAGCGGTGGTGGCGGTGAATATGTTTATGATCCAAATGATATTGCCAAAACAACCATTAAGGAAATGACTGAGTCGTCGCCTTTCCATCTTAATGTTGAAAAGAGCGGTGGCGGAGGAGAATATGTCTATGATAAAAATGATGTTGCTAAGGTCACAATGAAACAAACTACTGAATGTTCTAAATTTCATATGAACGTGCAAAACCAAAAAGCCGATGCATATCAGGTGTCGGAACAACAAGCTACATTTAATCAACGTGATACCACAAATTATGGGGATTACAGTGCTGGTGGAAATGCTTCCGGATTAGCTGTTGTAGACCAATATGCTAGACAGCGAAATAATAATAATAAACAACAGGCAGCAGCCAGTATTCACGGCAATATGTCGATGTATAATGGTGATATTAATCAGCGTAATAATAATTTGAAATCGTGTGATAATCCACGTATGTGGGTTCCATCCGCACAGGTTAATGCTACACCATCCACGCAACATCACGGTGCAATGCACGGAGGACAAGTCTATAACCAGGAAAAAATCGGCACTGACCGTATTAATCCTGATTTACTAAGTGCCTTTAAAAGTAACCCATATACAAAAAGTTTAAATAGTTGGGCTTAAAAATTATAACAATAGAGAGAAATAAAAATTATTAATGTGTAGTTTAATAATTTTTATTAATAATTTTTTAAAATATGAAATTAATATATATAATGATGGAATTAGATGAACTTGTTATTGGTACAATATTTTTAACAATGTTTTATTTTATTGCTGGTATAAATAAATTAAGACATTTTAAATCAAGCACTAAAAGTTTCGCCAAGAAATTGCCCATCGCTTCATTATTCTCTGGACTAATTATTGCATTAGTTATTGCTATTGAAATTTTAGCTCCTATTGCGATGGTATACGCTGCGTTCTCTCCTTCTCACGAGATTTATGGATTTACTGGAAGCATAATTCTCGTTGGATTTACAATTTTAGCAACATTGCTTTATCATTTTCCTCCAACCAAAAAAGAACATCAAATGCCTTTTATGCGTAATTTAGCTCTAATTGGGGGATTTTTATTGTATAATGCTTCACTCTAATTCACATAAATATTAATGTTAATACTATATACACAAGTTGAGATGGATACAAAAAAAATATTAGAAACATATAAAAATTGGTTAACACCAACTGAAAAAGATGAACTAAAAGATAGAGAAATTATATACTATTTAAATACGACTTTTAAACAATGGGCGGAGTATACCGAGGATAATCGTTTAAAATTAAATCATGATGACCAAATTGATTACCGTTATCAGGTACTTGAAGAGCTGGGAAAAGGGGCTTTTTCTAATGTTTATAGATGTGTAGATCACAAATATGATGAAATAGTTGCTATGAAAGTAATAAAAAATAACAGACGTTATCAAAGATATTCGTTAATAGAATATGAAATTTATGACTTATTTCAAAAATCAGATAAAAAGAATGATAATGTAATAAAACTTCTGAAAGTTTTTAGATTTCGTGATGATTTATTTATTTCCTTTGAAACTTACGGAAATGATTTGTATCATTACTACAAAAAAAATGATACAAAAGATGATGTTAAATATTTCGGTAGACAAATCGCAAATGGATTAGCTTATATTCATTCATTTGGTGTAGTTCATTTGGATTTAAAACCGGAAAATATTCTTATAAAAAATAAAAGACTGAAAATTATAGATTTCGGTTCAAGTTTTTTGTTGAACACTGAAAAAAAGCAATATAAGGAATACGTACAATCGCGATATTATCGCGCACCAGAAATGCTTTTTAGAGCACCTTTTAATACAAAAAGTGATATTTGGAGTTTTGGATGTATTTTGTATGAGTTATACACACAACGACCGCTTATTCCTGCTCGACGTACAAGCGACCTAGCAATCTATTATTTTCATATTTTAGATTATCCTAATCTACAGCATGAATGGATTTATCACGATGATAAATATATTAATCCTAAAAATCTTGATTTAATTTCTTATGTCACCTGTAAGAAAGAAAAATTGGTACCTGGTTCATTTTCCTGGGACCTTATTGATAAAAAAGATGATGAATTGAGAAGATTTATTATAGAAAATTGCCTAAGATGGGAGTGCGAAAATCGTATTTCGGCGGAAAATGCTCTACAACATCCCTATTTTTTGATGAATACCACAGAAGTTTAAGCTCTATACTTTATACTCTATGCATTATGCTCTGGTTCGGGAAGAGCATTTACTGATTCACCTCCGCCACCAGTGATTTTATTGCAAATATATGAAAGGGGATTTTTCACTTTTTCATATACTGATTCTACAAATTCAATATGTTCTCCCATTTTTTTACAATTTTTTTCTACATTATTCAATAAGAGTTCTTCAATACGGTTCATCTGCGCACGTATTTCTCTCAGTTCTTCTCGTATTTCTTTCAATTCGTTTTCTGTTTTATCAGCATCCGACGGCATTTATAGTAATATAGGTTATAATTATTGCGAACTCGAACGAAAGAGCACCCCACATTCCTGCTCCGGCTATTTTATAGTAATTATTTAAAGCATCGCCAAAAATATGGAATTTGTAAATAAGATAATCGTATAAATAACCAATTGGAAAGGCAATAGCTAATATTATTACAAACTCTTTCAAGGTAGTTGGTATCCACTTTCTCTCTCTTACAACTAAATTAAAAACAATAGATGTGGGAATGAAAGCAGAGAGAATAGTTAACCCAGCATAAACTCCCGATTTTGTTATTGTTTTATTAGCAAAATATGGGCGCAATGATTTTATGATTTCACCTTGTCCTGATTTCATATGGGCTAAATCATTTAACACAATGTCTGACAAAAATGAAACAAGAAAAAGTACAATAATAAAACGAAGAGTTTTCATATATAAAAATAAAACATTATTTTATTTTAAGATTATGGAAATAGAAATACACACTGCTCTAAAAGAAAAATTAAATAATTTTTTAGAAAATAATAATGTACCGCATTTGCTTTTTTATGGACCATCCGGTGCCGGAAAAAAAACCTTAGTGAATGAATATATTCGTTCAATATATAGAAATAATGAAGAATACCGGCAAAATGTTATGAATGTTGATTGTGTTTTGGGAAAAGGAATACAGTTTATTCGAGAGGAAATAAAACAATTTGCGAAAAGTCATATTTACTCTAAAAATAAATTCAAGACGATTTTGCTATATAATGCGGATAAGTTGACTATTGACGCTCAGTCGGCTCTTCGACGATGTATTGAAT
>Ga0213869_10001055_pt1 | contig 21171 bp, 13 predicted proteins | sample PICome_10_FD_160083 | JGI IMG/M metagenome (GOLD analysis project Ga0213869, IMG submission 160083) | Coastal seawater microbial communities near Pivers Island, North Carolina, United States - PICO132 | ecosystem: Environmental > Aquatic > Marine > Coastal | place: USA: North Carolina...
CAACAAAAACACCTAATGAAATAATTTTTTTCAAATTTGAAAAGTAATTTTGTTAAAAATTTAAAACAATTTAGTTAATATTTATTAGTAAAATTAATCGAAATCAGTTTAAATTATATTGTCATTGTTTTTTAAGATAGATAAACAAGTTATATATATTTATGGCATACTATTTGTAATAAAGTTTAAAAAAAATTAAAATGAAAAATTTTATTAAATTATTTTCCGTATTCACATTATTATTTATTGTTTCATGCTCAGATAATGACGAGGTATATGAGCCAGAAGTGATGTCTATTTCAGATTTGATTAACACCAGCTCTAACTACACCTTTTTAGCATATGCTTTGGATAAAACAGATTTGAGTAAAGTATTGGATGGTTCTGATAAATACACATTACTTGCTCCATCAAATATGGCTTTTAGAGATTTTTTAATGAATAATGGTTTTCAAAGTATTGATGATATCCCTGAAGATTTACTGAAACAGGTGCTCCTCAATCACGTAATGACCGATGTCTTAGAATATCGTGATATTGAAAGTGGCTATTATAGTACCGTAGCTACTAGCAATTCTTCTTCCACTCCCCTGTCAATGTATATAGAGCAAATAAATATGAGAGTAACTATTAATGGTGCTGCTAGAATTACACAAGGTAATGTAAGGGCAACCAATGGAATTGTTCACGCGGTCAATGCAGTTATACCCATTCCGACAGTTGTTACGTTCGTAACTTCAGATTACAATTTAGCTAACTTAAGAACAGCTCTTACTAGAGCTGATTTAACTGTTAATTATGTTAATATTCTATCCACTCTAACAGGATCTTCACCTGCTCCGTTTACTGTTTTTGCTCCTACAGACCAAGCATTTTTCAATCTGTTAACTGAATTAAATGTTCAAAGACTCTCAGATATTGATGAGCCAACACTTAGAGCAACGTTAAATCATCACGTTATTGCTGAAAGCAATGCATTATCTACTGATTTATCAGATAATTTAGAGCTCACTACACTAGGCGGAAAGATAACTGCCAATGTAACTGGTGGAGCTACAATTACAGATGGAAACAATAGGGTTAGTAAAATTACAGCAGTAGATATTCAAGCTAATAACGGAGTAATTCATGTAATTGATAAAGTTATTTTACCTAACTAAATTAGTCTACTTGTTTTGTAAAATATGAACAGAACAATTAAAACTTTACTTTTCGATCATTGCAAGAGTTTTTTAGAATCCAAACTGCATGGGTATAATAAAAGTTTAGATTTACTTTATGAGTCTTTAAATTCAGAAACAAAAAGTAGTGCAGGAGATAAGCATGAAACTGGAAGAGCACTTATACAGCTTGAAATAGAAAAAACTGGAAATCAATTAAAAGAAGTCGAAAAAAATTATGAATTTCTTTTAAGAATAAATAATGTTAATTCTTTAAATAAAATAAGTCTTGGGTCTATTGTAGTAACTAAAGCAAATAATTATTACTTAGCAGTTTCTGCTAAACCATTTGCTTTTAAAAACAGCAACTATTATTGCATTTCCGACAAAAGTCCTATTGGGAAATTATTAATTGGTAAAAAAGAAAATGAAAAAATATCATTCAATAATTCCAAAATTCAGATTTTAAAAATTATTTAATAATCCTTATTAAATAAATTAAAGTGAGTCAGGTTCATTAATAACTGCCTCAAAACATTGTTCATAAAGTGGATTTTCATCTACTTTAAAACAAACAGTATAAGTGCCTTTAGCAAGACCTGTAACGTTAGCTGTCTTATCAGAACCCTGGATGGTTATTGGTTCAGAAACTCCACTAACACTAATTGTATAATTATATCTAGAATCCTCAACTGAAAGTGCTAAAGTACCATCGTTTAATCCATTACAAGTACAACTTCCTACTGAAATCTTATTGTTGTCGTCTTGGAGAGTAAAATTATTTTTTGAATCACATGGCCCAACGTAGGCCTCAACTGTTAATTCTGCATTTATACCAGAGGGTCCTCCTCCTCCATTTTGATTTCCAATTAATAAATTGAAACCTTCTAAACAATCGTACGTAAAAGATGAAATAAATTTCCAATCAGCTACAGTACTATCCATAAATTGTAAAGCATCTTCTCTTCCTCCATTTTTAGTATCTACCATTAATTGAACCTTTCCTGTGGAAATTTCTAGTTTTGGATTTCCTTGACCTGTCCAAGGTGTCCACATGCCACCTGAGGTAACAAATCTACCGTTTCCATTAAATTCAGTTGTATTAGCACCAAATGAATTATCCCAGTGTTTTTGTTGAAAATTTAAAAGATTCACTCCGTCAATATCAAATTGTAAACCATCATCAAAATCTTGGATATCTAACTTTACAACACAACTTTCAAAAACATCATTAGCTCCAAGTGATAACTTTATATCAACATTTTTTCTAAAGACTTGTGAGCCTGAGCCAGAACCAGAAATTTTTTGTACTGGAATAATCATTGGATATGTTCCGCTTGCTGTTACATTAAAATCTCCAGAAACAGTTAGGGTTGAATTATTAGAACACGGCTTTTCTTGAGCAAATAAAACAGCTGAAAAAAACAACAAGAAAAATTTTAAAATTTTTTTCATAACATTTATAAAGTAAATTTTGATATTAATGAAAAGCTGCTATTATTATTTTGATCAGTACTCTTAACTCTCCAATAATAAGTTGATCCAGAGTCTAAATTTAAAACTAATGATGGGTTACTTAAAGAGGTTTTGACAGGTGATTGTTTGCCATCAATTTTATCAATATAAATTGAATAAGTTAGAGTATCCCCAGCATCAAGATCTTTCCCTGTCCAGTTAAAGGTAATTTCATTTCCATTAATTTCTGGATTAGAAAGCACTGCTGCTAAAGGAACTTTATTGAACACTGGTGTTCCTTGAAGATAAAATTTAGAAGTTGAACTTTTTGGTCCTCTTTTTGAATTAGAGTTTATTGATTGAACACTCCAAGCATATGCTTTCCCCCTTCCCAATTGAATTTCTGTAGAATTAGTTGAGATTGATGTCTTTGTCTTGGTATCATTATTTGATAAATCTGTATAAGTCAAGTTATAGGTATCTGTTTCACTAGTTTTTGTCCAGCTAAAACTTACCTTACTGTAAAATGCATCAACAACAGTGGCAGTTTCACAACTATTATTTGAGGGTGGTGAAATTAATGTTGCTGCACCTGGAGCTCCAGAAACTTCAGCTCCTCCACCTGAAGATCCATTTGCTGAAGAAGTATCTTCATAACCACAACAATTATCACTGCAGCTAACAATGAAAATTAAATTAAAAAAAAGAACTGTAAGTAATTTAAATGCGTTTTTCATATTGTTTAATTATAATGAATTTGGTTCAGTTATTGTAGCCTCAAAACATTGTTCATAAAGTGGATTTTCATCTACTTTAAAACAAACAGTATAAGTGCCTTTAGCAAGACCTGTAACGTTAGCTGTCTTATCAGAACCCTGGATGGTTATTGGTTCAGAAACTCCACTAACACTAATTGTATAATTATATCTAGAATCCTCAACTGAAAGTGCTAAAGTACCATCGTTTAATCCATTACAAGTACAACTTCCTACCGAAATCTTATTGTTGTCGTCTTGTAAACTAAAACCTGTGGATGAAACATTTATATTAACAGTAGCTAAATTACTTTCACTTCCATCATCTTTTAATGAAAATTCAAATAAAGCGTAGGATTGAGTATTTCCAACCTGCATATCGTTCCAAGTAAAACCTCCTACAAAACGATTAAATTGAGCGTAATCCTCATTTCCTGCATTATTAGGTTCTCCTGAATGCCAATTTGTATAAGGACGCTCAGCAGATCCTAAACTAACTCCATCAACCCAATACCAACCACCAGCAGGCTCAGAATAATCACTTGCGGTTCTGTCTTGAGATAATCCATACCAAAAAGGACCGTCCAATCTACCCATAGATTTCAAAGCATCATATATGGCTTTATCCATTTCTCTATTAAAAGGAACAAACATTTGAGCACCCTCATAGGAATCTGTTAAAGTTTTAGCATCAGGCCAATCCATTCTTCTTGGTTGACTTTCAGTCAAATAATATGTTTTTCCAGCCGGTTTAATAAACGATACTGGGGTCCCTCCATTATTGATTAATGTTAAATCATTAGCTTTAGCAAAAGCAGAAATAGAAAGATCCCTGGCCACAAAAGTGAAGGAGTCTGTTCCAGAAAAACTGGAGTTTGGAATATATTTTACATTTGAGGATGGAAGTAATACAGGAATTTGAGATTCTGTGATTATTGATGAACCATTCATTAAAGTACCATTTAATGGCAGAGATTTTAAAATATATGATAAAATATCCCCATCAGCATCTTTAGCCACCAGCGTTATATCAACCTCAGTATATTTGTCAGTATTAACAGTTTGATTTTCTGCAACAGGGGCTGTGTTTTGTGAATATGAAAAAAACATCAAGAAGCAGCTTAAAAAAGTTAAAATTAATTTCATATGCAAGTAGTTATACACTAATTTACAAAAAAAAACATTCACTCATGACTGTTGTTAATTTTATATATTTATATAAATTAATAATTATATGAGTTTAACAGTGTCAATGTCTTATCTAAAAGATCAAGAATTTGAATTTAAAAACAATTCAAATAATTCATTAATTGTTGATATGTATGATGAAAATTTAAAAAAAAATCATTCACCCATGGAACTTTTATTATCTGCTTTAACTTCTTGTGCAGCTGTAGAAATAGTTTCAATGATAAAAAAAAGAAGAAGAGATTTTAAAGATATAAAGGCAATAGCAAGTGGAATTAGAGCAAAGAATCCTCCAAGATTTTTCAAGTCAATAAATATTGAATATCAAATCTATTCTTCAGATTTAACTAACGAAGAAGCCCAACGATTCATTTCACTTTCTATTGAAAAATATTGTTCTGTTGGTGCAACATTAAGAAATGATACAATAATAAATCATACCTTTAAAATTATTAGAAATCAATAAAAATTTATCAATGAAAAAAATATTTATTACAATTATAATTTTTCAATTAATCTCATGTGCAAGTCCAGTTAAAAACAACGAATCAATAATCATTTTTGATGATTCTGTTTTAAATATTATTGATAGGACTGCCGAAATAGAGTATATAGTTGACTCTGTTAATGTAGCTGAAGGTCCTTTATGGGATAACAAATCATCTTCATTGTTGTTTACTCAGGTTCCTATGAATAAAATTTATAAGTGGAACGAAACTGAGGGTTACCAGACATACATCTCTCCTTCAGGATTTACAAACTACGCTCCTGTAATTGAAGGTATTGGTCTTTCTGGCGCCAATGGATTATCATTTGATAAGAATGGTGATTTAATCATCGCCCAACATGGAGATAGAAGATTAGCTAGATTAAAAAACTCCGCTACAGACGATCCAGATTTTGAAACAATAATTGATAAATATGATGGTAAGCGATTTAACAGTCCTAATGATATAGCCATAGCATCTAACGGAGCTATCTATTTTACAGATCCAACTTATGGTTTTATGAATTTAAGTGATTGGACGTTTGACGAATCTGTAAAAGAATTGGATTTTAGTGGTATATATAAGTTGAGTGATGATTCTGGTATAGAATTAATATCTACTGAACTCAGTTTACCAAACGGAATCGCTTTGTCAAATAACGAAAGGTATTTATACGTAAACAGTTCTAATACGGCAGAAAATCCTGTTATTTTAAGATATGATTTAGAAAATGATAATAAATCTGAATTATTTTTTGATGGGACAGAGTTAGCCAAAGCAAATCCAGGAAATTTTGATGGACTTAAAATTCACTCATCTGGAAATATCTTTACAACTGGCCCCAATGGAATATTAGTTTTGTCAAATGATGGAAGGTTATTGGCTAATATAAAATTCAAGGATATGCTAACCAACTGTACATTTGATTCGGATGAAAATTACTTGTACGTTACTGGTTTTTCATTCGTTGCAAGAATCGCTTTAAAAAAATAACATATGAACTTTTTAGAAATAACCACTGTACTTCTTCTTTTAGCCTCTTTTTTTTCAATTATAAATTTACGCTTGCTAAAACTACCGCAAACAATCGGTTTAATGATTTTAGCAATTGGTTTATCTATAATTGTTTTAATAGTAGGTATTATTTTTCCTGAATTTTTAGCAGTTGTAACTTCACTCACTAAAAGTTTTGATTTTAGTATTCTATTAATTGATGTCATGCTTCCATTCTTATTGTTTGCAGGAGCAATAAGTGTTAATGTTCATGAATTATTAAAGGATAAAGTCACCATATTATTTTTAGCAAGTTTTGGTGTAGTCTTTTCAACATTTGCTGTTGGGTCTGGTGTTTTTTGGTTAATTGAACAACCCATATTTGGACTAAATGAACTGGGTTTAACATATGTTGACTGTTTATTGTTTGGTGCACTAATTGCTCCTACCGATCCAATTGCAGTTCTTTCTATTGTAAAAAAAATGAACCTATCTCCAGTTACTGAAACTAGAATTGCAGGAGAATCACTTTTTAATGATGGTATTGGAGTAGTTTTATTTTTAACGCTATTAAAAATAAAAATTATGGGGGTTGAAAATGTAACTCCAGAGGGAGTAAGCATGTTATTTGCTACAGAGGTTATTGGTGGAGTTCTACTGGGTTCTTTATTGGGCTATCTTGGTTTAAAGCTTGTTAGGTATATTGAAAATGAACATGTAGAACTAGAAGTGTTAATTACACTTTCTTTAGTGCTTTTAGTTTCTGTAGTTTCATACAAATTTCATTTCTCAGGTCCATTAGGTGTGGTAATGATGGGATTGTTTTTAAATAGAAATATAGATACTGATAGAATTGAAGATGGTGTTCAAAAAGCTATGGGTGATTATGTTTATAAATTTTGGCATCTACTAGACGAAACTTTAAACGCAATACTATTTATTTTGATTGGACTAGAGATCATTCCAATTTTTCAAAACTTTGTTTCAGGATACTTATTAATATCTCTTTTGACCATTATTTTAGTTGTTTCATCAAGAGGAATTGGTGTTTCAATTCCTATTAAAATTTTATCATTTTTTAAAAAGTTTGAAAAAAGAACTTCATTTATTATCACTTGGGGAGGATTAAGAGGAGGATTAAGTATTGCTTTAGCTTTAAATTTACCCGATCAAATTGGAGAGGGTAAAAATCTTATTCTTTTTCTAACTTACATGGTAGTCTTATTTACCATCTTATTTCAGGGACTAACTCTTGAAAAACTTGCAAAATGATTTTTTGAATGGATTACAAAGTTTTATTATATTGAGATTTAATTAATATAAAACCAAAAAAAATGAAAAAATTGTTAAGCATAACATTAATTGCTCTTTTACTATCATGTGAATCTCCAAGTCCTAAAGAAACTGCTCCTAATATGGAATATGGTGGTTGGTCTGGAGTTGCTAGTGATTCTAATAAAGAATCCATGCTAACTAGAGAACTTATGGATAATTATATCGCAAATAAGTTTGAGGATTCTGCCTATTTAATGGCTGATGATGGTAATTTCTATTTCAATTCAACTAAAGTTTCCAAAGAAGAATGGGTTGGAGCTGGCGCTATGCACCATTCGTTGTTTGATAATATCTCAAATAGTAAAATTCAACCTCCTAATGTCACGACTGCAACATATGAAAATGGTTCAGTTTGGTCTTTGGCATGGTTTTACTGGACAGCAACAGGAAAAATTACTGGAAATGAAATACAAATACCTGTGCATCATGCAGCTAGATTTGAAAATGAAAAAATCGTAGCGGTTTATCACTTTTTTGATCCTACTTTATTGGATGCTGAGGTTGCTGCTTCACAACAATAATCATTGTCTATGTAAAGAAAAAAAGAGGGTTTTAGAATCCTCTTTTTTTTATTTATAAATCTTTTTCATAAAATTTATTCCAGTAATTGCAGTTGATGTGATTAATCCAGAGAAAAGCGCCCCTCCAACTCCAGCGCTCACAATGTCTTGACCAGTCAAGTAAAGTCCTTTAACAGATGTTCTGGGTCTTAAAAATTTTTGATTAAACCTTTTTGGAGTATGATCTAATCCATATAATTCTCCTTTATCATAATTAACAAAATTTTTTGTTGTTAATGGGCTTGATAATTCATAGCAATCGATTGAATTTCTCAAGTGAGGTAATTGCTTGAAGAGCTCGTCTAGTAATCTTTTAGAAATTTCTTCTTTTAATTTTTCATAATCATCCCCTCTTTTTTTCCACTTGGTTCCCTCCCATTTGGAGAATGATTCATAAGGGAGTAAAGTAATAACGTCAATTGTACTTTTTCCAGGATATCTCTTCTCCCAAGACGGATCCTTGGCAGAGGGAAATGATATATAAACTAAAGGGAAATCAGAACTTTGATCATTAAGATAATTTGCAACTGATGAATCATGATCTGTTTTATCAGGATATATCCATATGTTATGTTTGGGTAATTTTAATTCTTTTGCCGTACCATTTAATCCAATATATAGGCAACCATGAGCAACTGAGGGTTTAACAGAGAGTAAATCTCTTTTCAAACCAAGTTTAGCACTTACCTTTTCATTAATTAATTTATTAAATGTGTTAAAAACACCCACACCACTGATTATTGTATTTGAGTAAAACTTTCGACCATCATCCATAACCACTCCTCTGGCTCTATTTTTTTCAATAATAATCTCTTTAACCTCAGCTTTTACAACAATTTTTCCTTTAGATTTTTCAATTACTGGATTTATAGTATTGACAATTTCTGAGGAACCACCAATTGGAAAACTTCCACCTTTAAAATAGTGCTTAACCACTGAAGCATGCATAGCAAAACTACTTTGTTTAGGAGGAAGGCCATAATCTCCGTATTGAGCAGTAAGAACTTTGATTAGTTCTTGATTAGTAGTTAATGAAAAAATAGTATCATAAGTGGTTTTTGAAGAATATTTTAAATATTTATTTCTAAAAAAAGGAGCAAATAAAAAACTTATATAATTTGGTAGTGCCTTTTCGATATAAAATTTTTTCATTGTTTTGTTACAATCAAAAACTAATTGAATATAATCTTCGATAGCTTTAGATTCATCTGGAAAATATGAAACTAGTTTGTTTTTGAAATTCTCAACGCCTTTAACAAAATCATATTTTTTTTCTCCAATTACTACCCTATCATAGACTTCTCCCATATCCTCCCATTTTAAATTGCATTGAGAAACATAATCAAACATTTTTCTAATAGGACTATTTTTATTTTGTACCTCTCCAATGTAGTGAATACCTACGTCCCATTCGTATCCCTTTCTCTTAAAAACGTGAGTAAAACCTCCTGCAACATAATGCCTTTCCAATACCAATACTTTTTTACCTTCCCTGGAAAGCAAAGCAGCTGCAGTTAAACTACCCATCCCAGATCCAATTACAATGACATCATAATTATCTTCCAAATTATTTTTTCTCTTATAGGATTCTATCATATTTCTAATTTACGATTTATAATAATTATAATTAGTTAATTATCGTTTATAATTATTCTGAAATAAGTTTAATTTATATCTTTACCATCTATAAATTTTAATCATCAATATGAAATTAATAATCAATAATTTAACCAAGACTTATAAAAATAAAGTAAAAGCTTTAGATAATGTGAGTTTGGAAATAGGTAAGGGAATGTTTGGCTTATTGGGTCCTAACGGCGCTGGAAAATCAACATTAATGAGAACAATAGCGACCTTACAATCCCCTGATTCAGGAAATATTAATTTTAATGATATTGATGTACTTAAAGATCAATTATCTCTCAGAAAAGTTCTTGGCTACCTTCCTCAATCTTTTGGAGTGTATCCCAAAATGTCAGCTGAGGAATTATTGAATTATTTTGCTCTTCTTAAAGGTATTTCTAATAATCAAGAAAGGGATAAGCTAGTTAACGAATTACTAGATATTACTAATCTTCAAGATGTAAAGAAAAAAAATGTTGATGGGTATTCAGGTGGAATGAAACAACGTTTTGGTATAGCGCAATTGCTACTTAACAATCCTAAATTAATTATTGTTGATGAACCAACTGCTGGCTTAGATCCTGCCGAAAGACAACGTTTTTTAAATGTTTTAAGAGAAGTTGGTACAAGTAGCACCGTAATATTCTCAACTCACATTGTTGATGATGTTAAAGAGTTATGTAATGACATGGCCATATTAAATGGTGGTAAAATTTTAAAGCATGTGAAGCCGATTGAAGCTACAAAAGAAATCAACAATAAAATTTGGACTAAAACAGTTTTGAGAGATGAACTGGAGCAAGCAGAAATTGATTATAATATTTTATCTTCCAATTACAATGTTGATAATACATTGACAATAAGAGTTTATTCTGAAGAAAAACCTCCAAAAGAATTTAAAAAGGCTGAACCTCAGCTGGACGATGTCTATTTTATTGCTCTAAAAGAAGATCAAGAAAATTTAATTAATTCATAAACCATTCATATCAATGTTTCTTACAATTTTTTACAATGAACTAAAGCATTGGTTTGGAAAACCAGCTTTCTACATATATTCGGTTATATTTCTTTTTATTGCCCTTTTGATGTCAGGTTCCTCAGCTGGTCTTTTCGACTTTTTAACAGTTACAACCGGTTCTTCAAAAATAGTTAACTCTCCCCTGGGCATAACAGGTTTATTTGGAGGCTTATCTGGACTTCTTATTTTTCTATACCCTTCAATCATTGGTGTTGCCGTTTATAGAGATTACAAGAGTGAAATGCACACTATACTCTATTCCTACCCTTTTACAAAACTTCAATATTTATTAGCTAAGTTTTTTAGTGGAATTTTTGTAGTTAATATTATCGTACTAATAGTAGCATTAGGAATTGGAATTGGATTTGTTCTCCCTGGAACAAATCAAGAAATCGTACAAAGTTTTGATTTTAAATCTTATTCGGATGTCTATTTAATATACATCCTTCCAAACATGTTGTTCATTGGTGCGATTGTTTTTGGAATAGTCACTTTCACAAGAAATATTTCTGCAGGATTTATAACGGTTCTTATATTATTAATATCACAAGGGTTTTTGGTAAGCCTTTTTGACGATCCAGAAAAAAGATTAATTGCTGCTATTTTAGATCCATTTGGAGATTCTGCAATTCAATATTATACCAGATATTGGACAGTTTCTGAACAAAATGAATTGTATCTTCCAATCAGAGAGGTTTTGATATATAATCGGTTATTATGGGGAGCATTAGGAATTATATTGTTTGGAGCGATTTATAAAATTTTTAGTTTTAGTCAAAACGCGTTTAGTTTTTCGTTTAAATCTAAAGAATCCAAAAGAATAACTAAATCAAATTTTGGAGGGATTATAAAAATTAATTTACCTAAAATAAGTTTTGATTTTTCATTTAAAAATGAATTAAAAACACTTTGGAAATTATCAACAGTTGATTTTTTTGTTATTGTAAAAAGCTGGCCTTTTATATGCATTGTTTTAGTAGGTTTATTAATAAATTTAATTGGGCTTTCTGAGCTCGGAAATGTTTTTGGAACCTCTACTCTCCCAAGAACTTGGAGAATGCTTGAAGCGGGCTCAACATTTACATTAGCAATAAATATTTGTACGTTTTTATACGCAGGTATATTAATTCATAGATCAAGAATTGCTAATATTAATCAACTTATTGATGTAAGTCCAACTAAGAACTGGGTGTTGTTTGGGTCAAAATTTCTTGCCATTTTCAAAATGCAAATAGCCTTGTCCTCATTAATAATGATTACTGGGCTAATTTTTCAAACCTACAAAGGGTTTTATGATTATGAAATATCACTTTACCTTTACGAATTAATTGTTTTAAACCTTATTTACTTTATTTTATGGTCATTTCTGGCCTTTTTGGTACAAACCCTAATTAGCAGTCCATACGTTGGGCTATTTGTCATGATAGTTCTTTTAATAGGAATTCCTCTACTAGGTTTGGCAGGAATAGAGCAATCTATTTTTAAATACACTCAAGGACCTGGTTTTTCATATTCTGACATGAACGGATATGGAGATACTCTTAATAGATATTTTATATATAAAATGTATTGGTTTTCTCTTGGAATTGTATTCTTTATTTTAACATCCTTATTTTATTTTAGGGGACTTCCTAGTAATTTTAAGGAAAGAGTTCTTATTGCTAAAAGTAGATTTAATGGAAAATACCCATTTTTTATCTCACTTTTTACAATCATTTTTTTATCATCAGGAACCTATATTTATTATACGAATAACATTTTAAATAAAAGAACTTCATCGAAAGAAAGTGAATTACAAACAGTTGAGGGAGAAAAGAAATATAAAAAATACGAGGCATACGCTCAACCAAGAATAATCTCAGTAAATGTTGATGTTAATATATTTCCTAAAACCAGAGATTTAAGCGCATCTGGAGAATATTTGATGATTAACAAAACCCAAGAATCAATAGATAGTATTTTTTTAGATCATAATTCTCTTATTAGTTCGTTTAAATTTGACAAAGAAAACAACCTAGTTTTAGAAGATACTATTTATAATCTTGACATATATAAGCTAAAATCCCCTTTAAATCCAGGAGATAGTTTAAAACTTGAATTTAGTGTTAAAAATAAACCCAATACAATTCTTAGAAATAATTCAAGTGTAATTTCTAATGGAACATTTATTAATAGTAGTATTTTTCCATCTCTTGGATACCAACTAGGTGAATTAAGAGATGATAAAACAAGGGAAAAATACGGATTACCTAAAAACAAATTAAAACCTCATCCTTCAGATTCAACAGCACTAGGAAATACTTACATCGCTAAAGATGCGGATTGGATAGATTTTGAAGCTACTGTAAGTACATCTAAAGATCAAATAGCAATTGCTCCAGGTTATTTACAAAAAGAATGGATTGATGGTGACAGAAGATACTTTCACTATAAAATGGATAGTAAAATATTAAATTTTTATGCTTTTAATTCAGCTAAGTATGAAATTAAAAAAGATAAATGGAATGATGTAAATCTTGAAATATATTATCATAAGGGTCACGAATACAACTTAGATAGAATGATGAAAGGAATGAAAGCAGCTTTGGATTACTGCACTGAAAACTTTAGTCCGTATCAGCATAAGCAGTTAAGAATTATTGAGTTTCCAAAAACTAGTGGGGGATTTGCTCAATCTTTCCCAAATACAATTCCATTTTCTGAAAGTATAGGCTTTATTGCAGATGTTGATGATTCTGACGAAGGGGGAAATGATTATGCTTTTTTTGTTTCTGTTCACGAGGTAGCTCATCAATGGTGGGCACATCAGGTCATTGGAGCAGACGTACTTGGTGCTACAATGCTTTCAGAAAGTTTATCTGAATACGTTTCTCTTAAAGTCATTGAACAGGTTAATGGAAAAAAGAAAATGCGTAAATTCTTAAAGAGATCATTGGATACATATTTAACTTCTAGAACGTTTGAGAGTAAAAGAGAAAATGCATTAATGTATAATGATGGCCAGGGATACATTCACTATCAAAAAGGATCATTAATTTTTTATGCCCTAAGTGATTACATTGGAGAAAAAAATCTGAACAAATCTCTTAGTAAATATGTAAATAAAGTAGCCTTTCAAGAGCCACCTTACACAACTACTATTGATTTAGTTAATCATGTTAAAGAAGTAACACCGGATTCTTTAAATTACTTAATAAAAGATATGTTTGAAACTATTACTTTGTATCAAAATAGAATTGTTTCTTCAAATTATAAAAAATTAGAAAACGGAAAATATCAAGTAGATATCGAGTTTAAAGTGAGTAAATATAGAAATGATGAAAAAGGAAAAATATTCTATGGAAATGAAAAAAGAGATTCCATTTCATATAAAACTGAAGAAATGAGAAAAGCCGAATATTCAGTCTTTTTATCAGATTATATTGATATTGGAATTTTTGGAGAAAACGAAGATGAAGAGGAAGTTGAATTATACTTAAAAAAACATAAAATAAATTCAATTCATAACAAAATATCGATTGTTGTTGATAAGGAACCTATTGAAGTTGGAGTAGATCCATATAATAAATTAATTGATACAAATTCAGAGGACAACAGAAAAAAAATAACAACAGAAAAATTCAACAATGAAAAGAAGAAAATTTAATAAAATTTTATTTTCTAGCTCTACTGTTCTAGCTTCACCAAGTTTAGTTTCTTGTTTAAGGAATGATTCAAAAAATGGTATATCATTAGCTCAATGGTCACTTAATAAAATGATAAAAGACGAAAAAAAACTTGACCCGCTTGATTTTGCAAAAAAAGCTAATGAGCTTGGTTTTGATGCGATTGAATATGTTTCAACGCTTTACAGACCAACACTTAATGAAATTTCAATAGATGAATTAACTGATATCTTAAAAATTTCATCCAATGAATATGAAATAAAGAATCTTTTAATTATGGTGGATGATGAGGGTGATTTGGCCTCTAGTGATAGAGGTTTAATAAATGAAGCCGTTGATAAACACAAAAAATGGGTTAAGATGGCAAATAAATTAGGGTGTCACTCCATCAGAGTTAACTTAACAGGAGAAAATGAGCTTGAAAAATGGAAAATCAATTCTGTAAAGGGGCTAACGCTACTTTGTAATTATGCTGAAAATTTTAATGTTAATATTATTGTTGAAAATCACGGTGGAAATAGTTCTATTGCTAATGAACTAGCAAACGTGATTAAAAATGTAAATTTAGCTAACTGTGGAACACTTCCTGATTTTGGTAATTTCTGTGTAAAAAGAGAAAATGGTTCTATTTATAGTGGACCTTGTAAAATTGAATATGACAAATACAAAGGAATGAGAGAACTCATGCCCTATGCTAAAGCTGTAAGTGCTAAATCATATGATTTTGATCAGAATGGTAATGAGACAACAATTAACTATGAAGATATGATGTCAATTGTAAAAAAATTCAATTATTATGGATATTTGGGAATAGAATTTGAAGGAAACAAATTGTCTGAAGTTGATGGAATTGAGTTAACAAAAAAATTGATTGAAAAACATAGTTAGTTCTTGTATTATAAATTATTAAACTTTTAACTTTAAGATTAGTCAAAAATAGACGTGATTAGAAAAATATTCATTTTCTTTTTTTTATTAGCATTTGTAAATAAAGGGCTAGCTCAGTTAAGTAAAGTACACTACATCCCTCCACTAACAAGCGGTCCCTCGAATGCAGATCCCTTAGATCAATGGTTTTACATTTCAACTCCGATTAATGGTGACGTTTCTTTCAATATAAAACCTGTTGGAGGAACATTAGATGAAGAAATTTCCTACATCGTAAATAATAGTAATCCTAAAAAAATTCTTATTGCAAATGATGGGTACTCACAACTTTTTCAAGATCCAGCAACTACCAGTGTTGTAACCAATAATAAAGGATACATAATTGAATCTCAGGATGTAATATATGTTTCAGTGAGGATGAATGCTGGTGGAAATGCTCAAGCTGGAGCATTAGTAAGTAAAGGTGATAATGCATTAGGGCAACTTTTTAGAATCGGAACTTACGATAACAAAGGAAATCCTGGAAACAATTATTTAAATTTCTTTTCGGTTATGGCTACCGAAAACCAAACAACTATTAACCTGTCTAACAATAATATTGCCGGACTAGTCATTCAAAATTATTCCGAACAATTTCCAATCAACAATATAATTTTAAATAAAGGTGAAAGCTATACTGTAGCACTTAAAGTGACTGATTCTGAGGGAAACAGAGATGGACTAATTGGTACATTAGTTAGTTCGGACAAGCCAGTAGTTGTTAATACTGGATCAGCAAATGGTAGTTTTGGAAATGGCGGAGCCAGAGATTATGGAATTGATCAAATAGTTGGTCTGGATAAAGTAGGTAAAGAGTATATTTTTGTTAAAGGAGAAGGAGATAATTCTTATGAAAATGTCTTAATAGTTGCTCATTACGACAATACTAAAATTAAAATTAATGAGGAGTCGACTGAAGCAACTATAAATAAAGGAGAATATTATATAATTGAAGGTGATAAATTTACTGATGGAAACATGTATGTTTCCTCCACTGAAGATGTGTTTGCCTACCAAGGTGTTGGAGGAAATAGCGAAGCTAATCAAGGAATGTTTTTTGTTCCACCATTAAGTTGTGAAAGTAGAGGTGATGTTAATAACATTGCATTTATTGATGAAATTGGTGATAATATATTAGACGGTGGGGTAACAATTGTAACTAAAGCTTCCGCCGAAGTATTGATCAACAACATTGCTATTACCAATCAGCCTGCAGAAATTACTGTAGAAGGTCCAACAAGTGTTACTGGAAAAAACGAATATGTTACATTTAAAGTTACAGGACTTTCTGAAAATGTTATTGTTAGTAGTTCTGATGAACTTTATTCTGCCTATTATAACCAAAACGGTTCTGCAACCTCAGGTAGTTTTTATGCCGGATTTCCATCAAATCCTAATGTTTCTTTAAATTTAGTTGCTTCTGCCTTAGGTTCATGTATATCATCCGAAGGAGTTTCTAATGTTACATTTGAGGTGAGTAATTCTGGAAGTTATGATACATTACAGTGGATAAAAAAAATTCCAGGAACAGATACTTACTCAGATATTGAAGGTGAAACTAATACAACTTACAAACCCCTAGAGATTGGAACTTACGCAGTTAGAGGGACAATAACGTGTACAGGTTCAATTTATAAATCTAGTGATATACCCATTAGTATTTGTCCAACTGATTTAGATAATGATGGAATTGTAGATAATCTAGACCTAGATAATGATAACGATGGAATATTAAACGCCGTAGAATCTTTAGGTAATGGTATTATTAATATTTCTGATCCCCTTAACCCTTCATTTTCATTAACAAACGGAAAAGCAAATACTGTTACATTTTCTGCTGAACTAAACAAGGTAAGTACAGTTGACCCAGAAAGTAATTCCTTAACTGGAGCAGAATCTGGAACATTTCGATCATTGGTTGCAGCAGCAGAGTCAGGAACTAACACCTATACTATAAATACCACCTCTAAAGCATCACAGGGTCAAGACGAATTATTATTTTTTCATGCTAAAAAAGATCCAAATAGCAATCACAGTCCTGTTGATGGAGAAAGTTTTATTTGGAGAATACTTCCGGAAAATAAAAATATAACGGTTTGGGATCCAGATGACAGGCTCTTAATTGACACAAACTATGATGGAGCATATGAAACTGGTGTCACATCATTTACTGGATCTGAAATTCATTTTAAAATGAATCCTAATCCAAACGGAGAAACACCTTATGAATTTTTTGCTTCTGAATGTAAGTCAATCACCTTTATTCACAGAAATATTAATAAAGACAATAATTCATCCTACTCTGGTTTTATCGAAACAATTGATTATAATTTGAATACAGATTCAGATAGTAACTTTCTGTATGATTTCTTAGATTTAGATAGTGACGATGATGGTTGCAATGATTTAACTGAAGCTGGATTCGAAAGTAATGACCTTGATGGAGATGGTGTAATGGGAAATGGTCCTCCAACATTTGACAATGGTAAAATTGATGAAAGAGGAAGGTTTATTGGTCACACCTACCCTGAGCCTTTAAAAGACATTTCTGAAGAAAAGTACTTATTTCAAAAAGCTGGAACTGCTATTACTATAGAAAATCAACCTCAAACTGCCAGTGAATGCGAAAGCAGTAATGCAATTTTCCAAGTGACATCAGGAAATCCTGACCCTGCTGAATCAATAATAACATATAAGTGGCAAATTTTTAATTCAGAGGAAAGTTTATGGAACAATTTAAATGAATCTGATACTTATAACGGTACTGATAGCTCAACTTTAACTGTTAATAATGTTAGCAATGAAATGAATGGTGAGAAATATAGAGTTAATGTCTCAACAAATGAATTTTTATGTGGAATTGACTCTGATGAAGTGACATTAAACGTTGTTGCTACTCCTTCAAAACCAGTTGTTGAACCAATCCAAATCTATTGTTTTGATGAATTAAATCAACCAAAAATATCACAATTAACTATAAATGATGTTGATTCGACACTTTCTGTCAATTGGTACGATGCTGAAACTGGAGGAGATCCTATAGATCCGTCTACACTTTTAATACACGAAAAAAAATATTACGCACAAGTAACTAATAGCAATGGATGTGAAAGCACATCTCGAACTGAGACTAAAGCTTTTATATCAAATCCTATTATTAGCTCAACTAATCAAGCAATATGCTTAAACGAGTCAACTACAATTTCTGTAACTGGAGTTCCCCAGACTGCTCAAGATTTTATAAATGATCATCCGGAACTACAATTATTTCTTTCCTACAGCGGTTCAAATTATTTTTTAAAAGAGGAGGCTATGTCCTGGGAAGCTGCTTATAATTTAATACAAAGCTATGGAGCTGGTGCTTCAATGTATCAAATTAATTCAAAAGATGAAGAAGATGCTGTTTACGACGAGCTTAGTAAAAGAGGCTGGGCCAATGCAGGGACAAATCCAAATAATCATTTCTGGCTTGGATTAAAACAATATAATACTGAAGAACTTAATCCCAATAATAAAGTAGATGAAGGATGGTATTGGCTTGATGGTAGGCCATTAACAGCTGAAATTGCCAATTGGGGACCTGGAGAACCTAATGATTGTTGTCAAGGAAGTTATACTGAAGAAGGCGATGAAGATTATGGTCAATTCGATTTTGGAGGGGTCGCCAAACAATGGAATGATATGCAAAACATACAAGCAAGTGGAAACTCATGGCCGTTGTTTGAATTTAATGGGACAACATCCGTTGTTTGGGGTAAATATACAAATGATGAAAAAACAGAATTTGAGACTTTTGACGAAACTAGTAGTTCAATAACTGTATTTCCAATAAAAACTACTGTATATTTCCTAGAAGTAACTATTAATGGTGTATTGTGTCGAACTGAATACACCGTCACTGTAAATCCAAATCCAAAATCAAACGCAATCAATGATTTAATTTATTGTGATGATAATGAAGACGGAGATGATACAAATGGAATTATTCAATCTGTTAATTTTGAAACTTTAAATAATACTGTTCTTGGGGATGATCAACCACTGAGTGATTACACCGTCTCGTATCATTTATCTCAGGCAAATGCTGATGACACTACTAGCACAGGTTTAGTATCACCTTACACCAATTCAATAGCTGGAGGTGAAAAAATATTTATTCGAGTATTAAATAAAACTACTGGATGTTTTAACACTGAAAACTCTTTTAATCTAACCATCAATACATTACCAGTTGCAAATAATGTTAACACTATAATTAAATGTGATGATAACTCTGTTGGTGATGATAAAGATGGTGTTATTTCTTCTTTTGATTTATCTTCTCAAACTGCTACTATTCTCGGAGATCAAAGCCCTGACAATTTTACTGTTACTTACCACATCAGTCAAGATGATGCAAATAATACAGCGAGCACAGGCTTAGCATCTCCTTACACTAATAGTAAAGCGGGAGAAGAAAAAATTTATGTAAGAGTTTTAAATAAAAGTTCTGGATGTTTTAGAACAACAACTTCTTTTGATATTAAAGTCGCACCACTTCCAGTTTTAATTAATCCACTAATTAAAATTGAACAATGTGATGATGACGATGATAATGATGGCGTTTCTGTTCACAACTTAACTGAATCTCAACTAATTATTTCATCTGACTATGAAAATGAAACCTTTGAATATTATACGGACTCTGATTTAAATGTGGATTCACTAATTACAGATCCAACAAAATTTCAAAATGATCCATTTAACGATTCCGTTTACGTTAAAATTATTACTTCAAATAACTGTTTTAGAACCTCTCAAATTGATATTACTGTTGCTGCAAGTCAAATATCAAAAACTTTTATGAACGACAATAATACGTTTTATGCACTGTGTGATGATTCTCCAGCTCTTACCCAAGATGGTATCGCCACATTTAGTAGTGACATTCTAAAAGATGTTAAACAAAAACTTATAGCATCAAATGCTAAATTTAGTGCTCAAAATATAAGAGTAACATTACATACAAAATCAGAGGAGGCTTTGAGTGGAGAAAATCCAATTGATGTTGAAAATGATTTTACTAATATTAATCCTACTATCCAACCAATTTGGGCTAGAATTGTAAATATCGATATAAGTGTTTTTGAATGTTTAGGGTTTGAACAAGTTGCCACACTTTATGTTGAGCCAAAACCTATTGCCAACGCGGTTACTATTGCTAAACAATGTGATGGCGATAGTGTGTTGGATTTAGACCCTCAAGATGGTAAGTTTCCTTTTGACACCTCAGCGATTCAATCAACTCTAGTTGGTAGTCAAACAAATGTAACAACCTATTATTACCTGCCTGATGGTACCCTTATTGGCAATGAACTACCTAATCCATTTTTATCTACTTCACAAACTATTGACATTAAAATCGAACTAGCTTCTTCTCTTGGTGGTGTGAGTAACCCTGATGGACTTTGTTTTGATACCACTACCCTAGAGTTTGTTGTAAACGATTCGCCACAAGCTTATCCTGTAACTATTGCCCCTCAATGTGATGACGGAACAGATGATTCAGATGGGTTCTCTGAGTTTGATACGAGCAATGTATTAAATACCCTTCTAACCAACCCTTCTACTGGTATCACTCAAAGTAAATACACTGTGAGCTTTAGCTATAAGGACGATAAAGGAGTCAGTCAAACAGCAGCTACGCTCCCCAACCCCTTTAATACAACAACACAAACTGTAACAGCAACAGTTACCAATCCGCTTAATACAACTTGTGTTATAACTAAGAACATTGAGTTTGTAGTTAATCCATTACCGCTGTTTGAAAGAGCAGATAATACCTCTATTGTTTGTTTGAACCTAGATCCCATACCAATAGGCGTAACAGCTTCTGATAGTAGAAGCTATACTTACACGTGGACACGTAATGGTACTGCTTTTCCTACTAATGTTTCGGGTGTGGATTCTACCATACTAATTGGACTTGGAGGCGAGTATGAAGTAATAGCTAAAACAACCGACG
>Ga0213869_10001057_pt1 | contig 21163 bp, 25 predicted proteins | sample PICome_10_FD_160083 | JGI IMG/M metagenome (GOLD analysis project Ga0213869, IMG submission 160083) | Coastal seawater microbial communities near Pivers Island, North Carolina, United States - PICO132 | ecosystem: Environmental > Aquatic > Marine > Coastal | place: USA: North Carolina...
ACAGTTTTGCCGCAAGTGATCCTGGGGGAGCTGGGTATATTACTCAGGGCAATATGCCGTTTACAAATAATGCAGGTACGGTCACAGATATAAGCATCGACAATGTCACTGGTTTAACGTTTACCGGAACTGAAACAAATGGATCTGTCGCTTTTGCTACAGGAGGAGCGCTAAATGTTGCGAATGGGGGAACAGGTATGCCTTCGTACAATCAAGGAGACCTTATATATGCTACATCTTCTGGGTTAGCTACCATATCTATAGGCAGCACTGGCCAATTCCTAACATGCAAAGGGTCAACTAGTGCTCCTGAGTGGACAGATGGAGAGGATTTGTTTAATAAGCAAGTGGAGGTTACAAGTAATACAGTAATAGGGTCCGCTCATAACAACCATACAATATTTATAAACAGCGCAAACAGCGTAACTATAACGATAGGGACAGGTGTTTTATCAATTCCTGGATTCGATTGCTCCTTTTATAATTTAGGAGCGGGGGAAGTATCTTTCAGTTCTCAAACAGGAGTAACACTTGGTACCCCAGACGGTACAAAACTAGCTACAGACAAAGTAGCTATGATAACAAGAGTACTTAGTACTTCAAACGTTAAACTTAAAGGAGAACTTACTACATGACAACAATAGGTAATTACATAAAATCAAAAGGAAACACCGCGTTTCCAATAACGGCATGTTATAGCTCTACTAGCTCGGAAGATGCTTGTGACGGTAACTGTGACTAAATATAAACTAATAACAAACAACAAATACAATGCCAAATTTTTACATTAACAACCCTAAGTTCGCTTTGGCGACAAAATTGTGCAATGACTCAGAGCTACAGGTACTAGCTAATTCTGGTTATTATGCAGTAGACGGAAATTATAGACAATGGAACGGCGCTTCCTTTGTTTCAGCAGGACTTGAAACCTGTGATGATTTTGCTTCTACGTCTTTGCCTATACTAACGTCCGCTAGCACAAGCAGCTTGAGTTTTAGTTCAGAAATACTTACCTCAGGCGACGCAAACGGAGGTACGACTGTAACAGATCATGGCTTTGTTATCGTTCTTGGAGTACTTTCTTCTAACCCTACCATTGGCGGAAACGGTGTGACTAATATCTCTCTTGGAAGCGGCTCAGTTGGAGATGTCTTTACAGGTACTAAACCAAGCCTAGACTTAAATCAGATATACCATGTTCGCAGTTACGCTACCAACAACATTGGTACAAACTATTCAGAAACGACCACGTTTAAAACCTTGAACAGCACAGCAGGTAATTACTGCTTCAGTAATGCCGGAGCTTTATCTGCTTGTACGACTTGCGAATCGCGAGAGTGGGCCTTGGTTGGCGCTAACGCTATGAATTCAAATGGTGTTGCGGCTAGAGGGTTTGCATATAAAACAACAGGTGGAGGAGTAACCGCAAACGAAACTTCTTGCCATGCTAACTCTGCAAGCAGTACTAATTTTTCTGTATTTTCAGCTAAAGACGATCTTTTAGTAGAAGGCACTCAGTTGTTTCAAGATGTAGAAAAATCCATAGTCCTTGACAATAATAGCGGGTCATACCCTTGGTTCAGATATAATGCAGGCGCAAGTGGTGCTATTTCAATACAAATAAATGATAGCGGAGTGATAATTGATGTTTACACCTGTTCTTAATAAAAGATAAAATTAAAAACCATACAATAAATAATAATTATGCCAATACTTTATACAGATTCAAGTGATTACACTTCAGCTACCTTTTTAGGTACTGACCCACAGTTGCAGCAAGCCGCTCAAACCGGGTGGTATGCTAAGGACGGGGATCAAAGACGATGGGTTCGCACTAGCAGCTCAGCGGGTAGCTTTAGTACAGATTTATCTGGCTGTGTAGTTGCACCTACTGTCCGGTTCAATCAGAATGACATAGATAATATAGTTTACGAAGGAGTAACACTAAGTGCTAATGTTACTAGCGACGGAGGGCAGAACGTTAAAACAAAAGGGTTCTTGTTGCTGGAAAATACATACAGCGGAGTGCCTAACTTAACTACACCTCCTAACGCAAACCAAATTACGACAACAAACGGTTCTGGCACAGGGGTTTATTTTGAAAATCAAAACGCTTTAAAAGCAGGTACAACTTATAAGGTATTAGCTTATGCTCACGGTCAGGAATACAGTGACTCTGCTAATGATCTAGCTGTAGGTTATAGCGACACGGTACTTACATTTACTACAGAAGCAGCTGTTCAAAAGACCCTCGGGTTTGGAAATACCGATGGATCTGCTTGTGCTGCAACACCGTAGTAGCAAATTACTAAAATAAAATAAAATAGTTATGCCAATATTATATACAGATACGGTTCGGTTCGAATACGCGACAGTTTTGTGCACAGACCCACAACTTACTCAATACGCTCCTAGCGGTACTTACTCGATAAATGGGAAGTACAGACATTGGTTTAATTATTCTAGCTCAAAAAAATTCACAAGTAGAGCTTTTAACTGCCCTGCATAAATATTTATGGAAAAATCATATAAAATAGAATTAAATAAAGAAAGAAAATATAAACCTAAGGGACTTGGAGATACTATAGAAAGTATAACCAAAGCTACGGGTATAAAAAAAGCAGTAGAAACAGTTACTAAAGCCGCAGGTGTAAAAGACTGCGGTTGCGGCAGAAGAAAAGATGCTTTAAATAAACTTTTCCCTTATAACAAGTAAGGAGCATGTAATTATATACATAATTCAATAATCTTAAATTAAATTTAATGGAATTCAATCAACCAAGTGAGATTGTCAAGACTCTGACGTTCGGAGATAAGGCAAAAGATCAGATACTCGAAGGAGTAGATAAACTAGCTAACGCTGTAAAATCTACATTAGGAGCATCTGGAAAATGTGTAATATACGAAGACGCTTTAGGCAGACCTGTAATTACAAAAGATGGTGTTACCGTAGCAGAAAGCGTAGTGCTGATGCACCCAGTAGAAAACATTGGAGCTACACTTATTAAAGAAGCAGCTAGCAACACAGTTAAAGAAGCAGGGGATGGAACTACTACCGCAACGGTATTAGCAGACTCTATTCTTAAAATAGCTGTTAAGGAACTAGAAAACTCGGAAGTAAGAGAAATTAAGAAAGGTATTTTAGACGGTAGCAATAAAGTTGCAGCTTACTTAGATAAAGTGAGTATACCTGTCGAAGGAGAGATGCTTAAACAAGTTGCAGCAATCAGTTGTAACAATGACAAAGAACTAGGAGACAAGATCGGTAAAGCTTTTGAAAAAGTTGGTAAATCCGGAGTTGTGCTAATGGAAGAGTCTGAGACCAATGAAACGTATGTAGATTTTGTAGAAGGAGTACAATTTGACTCTGGCTTAAAGTCGCCGCATTTGATTACAGACAAAGACAAGCACACGTCTGTTTTAGACAACCCTTATGTACTTATTGTATCTTCTACTATTCCTAGTATTAGAAAAGTACAAAACGTCTTAGAACACGTTATTAAGAATAAAAGAAGTTTACTAATTGTTGCTAATCTAGATCAACAACCTTACGCTACGTTATTATCAAACAAAGTTAAAGGTAACATTAAAGTAAACATTGTAGATTTACCAGGATTTGGACCTACAAAACAAGATACTCTAGAGGACTTAGCTACATTAACGGGCGCTAAGATTATAAATGAGGAATTAGGAGATGATTTGGACTTAATTGACCCAAGTGTATTGGGATCCGTTGCTAAATCGGTAACAGACGATAAAAACACTGTTTTACAAATCGAAAATCCTTCTAGTGACTTAGATGATAGAATTGAAGATGTCAATGCTAAGATTAAAAAAGAAACTAATCCTTTCTTTATTAAGAAGCTTGAACAACGCCTATCAATGCTAACTGGTAAAGTTGGTATTATATATGTAGGTGGAGATTCTAAAGTAGAGTTGAAAGAAAAGAAAGATAGAGTAGAAGACGCTATTCACGCTACTAAAGCTGCTTACAAAGAAGGTATTGTACCAGGAGGCGGCGTTGCGTTACTTAACGCTTCTTTAGCGTTGAGCGCAAAGAGTAAAGGAGAAGAAGTTTTGTTTAAAGCTATTAAAGCGCCTTACGAAACAATTCTTGAAAATGCTGGACTAAGCATCGTATACCCGCAACGAAAAGGCAAAGGTATTGATGTTACATCCGGTAAAGATGTAAATATGATTAAGCAGGGTATTATTGATCCTGTTCTCGTAACCAAAAGCGCTCTTAAGAATGCGGTCAGTGTTGTTAACACTATTATATCTGCAGATTGTATAATCAGTAATAAAAGAATGGCCTAATGCAAGCGCTTAACTTTTATGTAATTGTAGACAAGATTAAGGAAGCTCCGAAGACAGTAGGAGGCTTGGAACTTAACGAGAACCAGAACAAAGATATCAGATACTCTAAAGGCAAAATATTAAGCGTAGGAGATCAAGTACCTGTATTAAAAGAAGGTGACTTGATTAGATATGATAAGCATGCAGGACACGGTATCGAATGGAACGATAAGCTAGTATACGTTATTAAAGTATCGGATGTAGTTGTTGTAGAATGAGATTGAGTTCGGGAGATTTAAGAGATATGAATTTGCTTAAGTATTACAGGCTTACCAGAAAGTGGGCCTGTAAAACTTACGGCTTAACTGACTCTGACTTAGAGTTGCTTATATATTTAGATTGTAAAAAACGTTTTACACGTAATGATTTTACAAAGGGCGTATACACCTACTCTTGGGATAAAAAGAGGTGGGATAGACTCAGAAGAGACGGATGGATAGATACTTGGAGGCACAGAAATAGAACAACCATAAAGTACTCAGTGTTTAAAACATCGTTTAGATGTCAACAGCTTATAAGCAGAATATATAGAATATTATTAGGTGAAGAAGATTTACCTATGTCAGATAAAAGAAATAAATTTTCCAAGAACAGTTCGTATACTGATAAGGTTTATAACAAAGCCATAGAAGATATGACAAAAGATAAAGAAAGATGACAAACAAACCAATCACATCAAGAGTACAGCACAGCACAAAAGGAGGTATGATTCAAGAGCCTCTATTGAACGTAGGTAAAGTAGAAGGGGGCACGAGTTCTTGCGGATGCGGATCGCCTGCTAAGCAAACAGCTAAGCAAAAAGCTAACCTACCTAAAGAAATTGTAAATGCTATTGCTGCTAAAGAAAGCCCGGCTAAAAATTACAAGAAAGGTTACTACGGAGCGTAATGGGATTTAAGCTTAAATCTAAAGGAGAAATATTTGGTATAAACGAAGAGCTATCTGAGTTTGGTAGACCTGTCTTTGAAAAGAAATTAGAAGGCAGCGTTGTAGCTGAAGCTAACAGAGATGGCACTACATTCGTAGATTCTAAAGCCTCAGATAAAGAAAAAAAAGATTCAATAGATCACGAAAATATACATCACCAACAATTCTTGCAAAACAAGTTGCAGTATACAGATGATTCTGTTATATGGAAGAAAGATACTAAATCGCCTGCTAGAGTTTATAAAAGAGAAGGCGACAGTATAGTGAGTCCTGGTAAAATGGGTAAAGAGGGAGACTCTTCATTTGAATGGGAAAAAGAAGCATACAGAAAACAATAATTATGATGAACTCAAAACCAATTACACAAAGAGCAAAAAGTAGTCCTTTTAAAGCTATGCCTATTCCACCGGAGCTAATAGAAACATTAGCTAGTTCAGTGATATCAGGTATCGGCAGCGGATCTGGAAAAAAGCAAGAAGAAGAACCTGTAGAAGAAGCAGAGAAAAAAGAACCCGCAAAACCAGCGACTTTTGCTCAATCTCTAGTAGCGGGCATTGAAAGCGGAAAACAAAAAAAATAACAACTACATGGCAGATAAAAGCAAAATGGCTTGTAATAAGCCTACAAAATCAGATAGAGCTGGTAAAAAGAAAATGGTTAAAGGGTGTGAAGGCGGAAAAGAAAAGCTTATTCACTTTGGAGCATCAGGTTATGGGCACAACTATTCAGCTGCTGCTCGTAAATCTTTTAAAGCAAGACACAAATGTGGAACTGCTAAAAGTAAACTAACAGCAAGATACTGGTCCTGTAAAAACTTATGGGGTGGTAAAGGAGGATCAACAAAGTCTAACCCTTCAGGTGTTAGAGGTAAATACTAATAACAAACAAAACTATCATGGCTTACAATCAAAAAAACAGTCCCTTTAAACAAACAACCCTTAAAGGTACTCTAAAAGGCGTAGCGAAAGATGCAGCAATTTTGGCGCTTGGGGGACCAATTCCATTCGCTACAAAAACGGCAACTGACGCTTACAAAAAATTTAAAAGTAATAGTCAAAACAAACCTAGTGAGAAGTTTCTTCCTTCAATGGTTTCTACAAAACAAAAGTCAACTGGTTCTAAACAAACAGCTTTAGACAAAATTAGAAACACCCCTGACCTTTCTACAGGAAAAACTAAAACAAAAACAGTAGAAATAGGTAAAAGACCTAAGCGTAGTCTTAAAGAAGCGTATGACATTGCTCTTACAAAGGGCTACCGTAAGAAAAGCGAAAGTTTTGCGGACTATTCAAAAAGAGCAAAAGCGGATCCGTTGTACGGAAAAAGCGGAAGTAAAGGGTTTAAAGTAACAGCAGCAGGTGATGATGTTGTTTCTCCTTACAAGCCAGGTACTAAAGTATCTACTCTTAAAGACAAAGAAGCTAAAGAGTATGCGGCTAAAACAAAAAAGCTAAACAAAAAGGCTTCAGAAATCCGTAAAAGCAGAAAGGTAATTAATCAAGCAGCAAAGAACAAACCTAAGGTAGCAGAGATTAAGACTGAGCCGGCGAAAATTAATACACCTAAGAAAACAACAAAGGTAACGGTAAGCCGTAGAGATCAAAGAAGATTAGACAAGCAAGCTAAGCGAGAAGCTAGAATTGCTGAAACTAGAAAGAAAGGAAAAGCAGCTTTAGCCGGAGGGGATACTCAAAAAGCAAACAGATTAAGAAGAAAGCAAGCTAGAATCGAAGGTAGAATCGCTAAGACAAATAAAAAATTGCGCGAGTCAGCTGGTATTAAAACAAAAAAAGGTACTTATAACTTCGCAGAAGGAACAGGTCCTAAAACTAGCAAGTTTGATAAAACTAAAAACGCAGGAGATAAGCCTAAGACGAAAGTGAAAGCAAGAAGACGTGCGGCAAAGGGATCTACTAGAGCAACACTTAGAAAGTAATATATGAGCTTTTTTGCAAAACTATTAGGTTCAGGCACTAAAGGCTTAGGTGATTTAGCAAAGGATATTAGAGAAGCTATAAAAGGCAAAGAGCTAGATCCTAAAGTTCAGATCGAAACCGCGGCTAAATTAGTTGAACTACAAACAAAAATAAACGAAGCAGAAGCAGGGCACAGGACCTTGTTCGTCGCAGGATGGAGGCCTTTTATCGGTTGGGTCTGCGGTACTGCTTTATTGTATAACTTCATACTACGGGATTTGCTTATATTTGCGAATCCCAATTGGAGTGAACTACCGGCATTACAAATGCAAGAATTGTTTTCAATCTTGTTTGGTATGTTAGGATTAGGAGGATTAAGAACATTTGAAAAGAAAAATAAAATAGCAAAATAAATGGCAGCAGGAATAGGATTAGGAATAAGTATGGGCTGGACGTATGCTAAAAAAGGCTTTAGCGCAGTTATACAGGGTTTGTTTGCGATTTTAGAAGCTAGATCTACTTTTTTTGAAAATGCGAACAACTCAAAGTTAGGTGTTCAAGAACTAGAAACCGCAGGTTTGCTTGACAAGGCTAGTATTATACTTACCCCTACGGGTTATAGTGATTCCGTTATCCATAACGTAAAGCCAAGTTCAACGCCTTTTGGCGACATGGCACTCGTTAAGAACGGGACTTGCACTAGGGTTAATAAAGACGGTCTCGTTGAAACAGTAGCATCTGACGTTCCTAGGATAGATTACTCGAAAGGAGAAGGCGCGATATTATGTGAAACTTCTTCAGTAAACCAAATACGATATAGCGAAGACTTTTCAAACGCTCTTTGGACAAAGGCAGCAATTAGCTTGACCTCTTCTACAGGTACAAACCCTAAAGGAGTAAGTCAAACACTTTACACAATTACTAGGCAAGCTGCTGCAGGAGATGGCTTGTTTGCCTCTCTTGCTTCGTCAGCTACTGGTAACGGTGTAGGAATGTCTTTATGGATTAGAAGAGTTTCAGGTCCCGGTAGTACGGGTGAAGTTTGGCTAGGTAGAGAACCACAAACTACTCCTTTAACGCCAAGCGAAGGAGAGCTAGTTGATGTTGGTTCTGATTGGCAAAGAATTGAGTATAAATCAACAGGTTACACTGGGACATCCAAAATGTATATCAACCCTCAATATCTGCACAGCTTTCAAATATGGGGTGCGCAAACAGAAAAATCTGGAGGCGGACAACCAGGAAAAGTATCCAGCTACATTCCAACTACTGCAACGGCGGTTACAAGAAATAGAGATAACTACGCCAACGGAGGGGACTCTACGCTAATTGGGCAAACAGAAGGAGTGTTTTATTTTGAGGGAGCTTCGCTAACCGCGTGGTCTACAGGGCGAGCAATGGCTTTATCAGACGGCGGAGCAGCCAATAGAGTTGTTTTATTTTTTGACTACGCAGCTAACTCAATTAGAGCTTTGGTTAGAGACGGGAACAATAATCAAACACTTTTTACGGATGTTTTATTTGGTCAAACGAACTTTAATAAAATAGCAGTAAAATACAAATCAGGCGATATAGCTCTTTGGATAAACGGAACAGAAGTAGCTACATCAACAAATGCACTTTCGTTTACTAGCCCTTTAACCGAGCTAGCTTTTGATCAAGGTAACGGATCTGTCCACATGGACGGTTTTATTAAACAAGTTGCGGTATTTAAAGAAGCATTATCAGACGCGGAATTAGCTGCATTAACATCATAATATATGAGACTAAATATAGGTAAGTACGCTTTCAATTCAGAAAAGCAAGCGAAAAGCAAAATAAAAGCATTAGGCACACAGGCTACAGATGAAGGTGTAGAATATCCTACGCATCCGCATGTTGTTACGGAGCTAGGGATAGAGCGACTGTCTGAAGACATTTACAACGAGGAATGGGAACTATTGCACGAGGCTATTTATGGTACGGATTACTTAGTAGACGTTTTATGGGTTGACCTAGAAGAAGAAGAAGATGGAAGCACTAATCACCCCTATGGATGGGCTACTTACTCGGTTAACGTTTCAGACGAAGGTATACACAGCTTTCTAGGATTAAAATATCAAGAACTAAAAATAACAAATAACTAAACAAAAATGGGACAATTCCAAAATCAACCAGATTTCGCAACAAAAGCAGAAGCTTTAACGTCTTTGCCTTATACTCCTGAAGAGCCATCGGCTATTTACATAGGAGAAAAAACAGATACAGCAGCAGACGCCTCTATTACAGTTATCATGCCAGGGAGCACTACTCAAGTAGTGTTTAAAAATGTTACCACAGGTTTCTTACCGGTAGTAGCTGCAACTGTACATGCTTCTACAAACATAAATCAAAACAGTATCGTACTGGTTAGATAAACTTTTATCTACAAACAATTTAATTAAATAAGTAAAATGAGTAATTTAATAAGAAAGATAAGTATCGGCAAAGACTACAAAGTTGATGCGATGCACTACTCTGTAGGCCAAGAGGTTTATGGAGGTCACACAATAAAGCATATTGTAGAGGAAGAAGATAAGTATTCTATATTTATAGAGAAAAAAGGAGACTTAATACCCTGGAAAGATTTTAACAAAAATATGGGTATTGCTATTGAGTATAATATAGAGTACTAATGAAAGGTGTGTTTAATTTTATTGTGTCACCTAAAGATGGTAGATACGATAGCTCGAAAGAGATAGACGGCAAAACACTTATTTTAAATACAGAAATGCAAAACCACAATTTTGTGAGTAGAGTTGGTGTCATAGAAGGACTACCTGCTTACGATACGATGGGATTGGAGATAGGCGATGAAGTAATAGTGCATCACAATGTATTTAGAAGATTTAGAGACATACGCGGAAAAGAAAAGAATAGCTCTAGTTACTACGAAGAAGATTTATACTTTGTACAACCGGATCAAATCTTTGCTTATAAAAGAGAAAAGCAATGGACGCCTTTAGATGGATTTAACTTTGTTAAGCCGATTAAAGACGATTCATTTTTATCTAATGCTAAAGAAAAACCTTTAGTAGGAGTAATGAAGCATAAAGATCCTAAGCTTGTTTTTTTAAAAAGAAATGACTTAGTAGGTTTTAAACCTTCAAGCGAATACGAATTTATTATAGAGGGCGAACGTTTATACAGAGTACCCACCAATTCAATTACAATTAAATATGAATACAAAGGAAACGAAGAAGAATATAATCCAAGCTGGGCAGAAGGCAGTTGAAGAATTAATAAAGGTAGCAAAAGAAGCTATTGTAGATTCCGAAGACGATTTGTCAGCGGATAAGTTAAAGAACGCTGCAGCAACAAAGAAGCTAGCTATATTCGATGCTTTCGAAATACTATCTAGGATAGAAGAGGAAGAGGAAAGACTTAACGAAAAACCTAAAAACGTAAAGAAAGAAGAAAAAACGTTTAAGGGTTTTGCAGAAGGAAGGTCTAAGTAATCATGTACAAGCAAACATTATATAAAATAGAGAACGACTACATTAAGCCTAAAGTGCTTAAGAGAATGAATCGTTACAAAAAATGGGAATATGGTTACAATGCTGAGCATGATATCGTGGTTATTAGTAAAACTGGAGAGATTGGAGAAATTTATGATATCCAGAATCTTAAAATCGCTTTACCTAAAGCAACAAAGAACATACATAAACGCTCAGATAAAAAAAATGAGCAGTTCTGGGAGGCTGCGGAATATCCAAAAGAATTAAGCAAAATAAAAAGCGTATTTGATTGGGAAAAATACCCGTCAGACTTTAAAGAAAAATGGTACGATTATATCGACCAAGAGTTTAACTATAGAGAAGAAGGGTTTTGGTTTTACAACAATGGTAAACCTACATATGTAACAGGTACGCATTATATGTACCTTCAGTGGACTAAAATTGACGTAGGTCATCCTGACTTTAGAGAGTCGAACAGATTGTTCTTTATATTTTGGGAAGCTTGTAAAGCAGATAAAAGAAGTTATGGTATGTGCTATTTAAAGAATAGACGTTCTGGGTTTTCTTTTATGTCGTCTGCAGAAACAACTCACCAAGCAACAATGTCTAGTGATGCTCGTTTTGGTATACTATCAAAGTCAGGAGCAGATGCTAAAAAAATGTTTACAGATAAAGTTGTACCGATTTCTATAAACTACCCTTTCTTTTTTAAACCCATACAAGATGGTATGGATAGACCGAAAACTGAGTTAGCGTATAGAATACCGGCAAGTAAGTTAACTAGAAAGAAGTTGGACTCAAATGAACAGCTTGAAGAACTTGTAGGGTTAGATACTACAATTGACTGGAAGAACACAGGGGACAACAGTTATGATGGAGAAAAATTAAAACTACTAGTACACGATGAAAGTGGAAAATGGGAAAAGCCAGATAATATTTTAAATAACTGGCGAGTTACAAAGACCTGTTTAAGGCTAGGTAGCAAAGTGATCGGTAAGTGTATGATGGGATCAACATCAAACGCTTTAGAAAAAGGTGGAGCTAACTTTAAAAAACTATACGATAATTCGGATGTTAAGAAAAGAAACCGCAACGGACAAACTGGCTCAGGACTATATTCTTTGTTCATACCTATGGAATGGAACTACGAGGGATACATTGACACTTATGGGTTACCTGTATTCGATACGCCAAAAGAACCTGTCAAAGGAGTTGATGGAGAGTTAATAGACATGGGTGTTATAGAACACTGGGAAAATGAAGTTGATGGACTAAAGAGTGATCAAGATGGTTTAAACGAATTCTATAGACAATTTCCTCGAACAGAGAAGCATGCGTTTAGAGACCAAACTAAAGATAGTATATTTAATTTAGTAAAAATATACGAACAAATTGATTATAACGAAGATTTACGTAATACTAATATAGTTACAACAGGTAGTTTTCAATGGGAAAACGGTGTTAAAGACACAAAAGTTATATTTATGCCTAACCCTAGCGGTAGGTTTAAAGTATCTTGGGTACCTGGTTCAACTATACAAAACAGGCAGATTAAAAAGAACGGAGTAAGATACCCAGGCAATGAACATATGGGTGCGTTTGGTTGTGATAGTTATGATATATCAGGAACCACAGATGGTAAAGGATCCAAAGGAGCATTACACGGACTGACAAAGTTTAGTATGGAAGACGCTCCTCCTAATTCGTTTTTCTTAGAATATGTAGCAAGACCTCAGACCGCTGAAATGTTTTTTGAAGATGTATTAATGGCTTGCGTATTTTACGGTATGCCTATACTTTGTGAGAACAATAAGCCTAGGTTACTATATCATTTCAAAAGAAGAGGATATAGAGGCTACTCAATGACAAGACCGGATAAGCTTTGGAATAAGCTATCTGTTACCGAAAAAGAAATAGGTGGTATACCTAACTCGAGCGAAGATATAAAGCAGGCTCACGCAGCCGCTATAGAAACCTACATACAACAATACGTGGGATACAAAGGAGACGAAGGTTATGGCGATATGTATTTTAATGAAACGCTAAACGACTGGAGTAAGTTTGACATAACAAAAAGAACAAAGTTTGATGCCTCTATAAGTTCTGGTCTTGCAATAATGGCCTGCAACAAAAACCTATATAGACCAAGCGCAGAAAGACAAAAGCAAAAGCTTAATATTAGCTTTACTAAGTATAACAATAATGGAGGAATTTCAGAAATAATAAAATAAAGCATGGCTGATTCAATTACAAAAAGTTTTTTCCCAAGTCAAGTAGCTAGCGATCAAGAGAAGATCTCTGACGAATATGGCTTAAGAGTTGGTAAAGCTATTCAAGACGAATGGTTTAACACTAATTCAGGAAATACTAGATTTAGAAGTAATCAAAATACGTTTCACAATCTAAGGCTTTATGCTAGAGGAGAACAAGGTGTTCAGAAGTACAAAGACGAATTATCTATTAATGGTGATTTATCTTACTTAAACATAGACTGGAAGCCTGTTCCGATTATACCTAAGTTTGTAGATATTGTTGTTAACGGTATATCTGATAGAACTTTTGATATTAAAGTTTATTCTCAAGACCCTTACGGAGTCAGCAAGAGAACCGAGTACATGGAATCTATTATAAGAGATATACAGACTCAAGAACTAAATGAATTCGCTGCAGAAAACTTTGGAGTAAATTTATTTGAAAACCCACCAGAGCAATTGCCTGACTCTAAAGAGGAGTTGGAGGTACACATGCAACTATCGTACAAGCAAGGAGTAGAAATTGCAGAAGAGCAAGCTATAACTACAATACTCGAAAGCAATAATTACGACTTATTAAAAAGAAGAGTAAACTACGACTTAGTAACTTTAGGTATTGGAGCTACAGTAAGTAGATTCTCAAAATCAGAAGGAATTGTAGTAGACTACGTTGATCCAGCTAACCTAATATACTCATACACGGAATCACCTTACTTTGAGGATATATACTACGTAGGAGAAGTTAAGTTGGTACCTATCAACGAGATTAAAAAACAATTCCCTGAAATAACAGACGAAGAACTAGAAACTATATCTAGACAATCTTTCCAGAACAACGGTTTTTCTAATAGAACCATTTCCAACTACGACCAAAGCGATTCAAATACAGTTCAATTATTGTACTTTAATTATAAGACGTACATGAACGAAGTTTACAAAGTTAAAGAAACTGCTACAGGAGCTTCTAAAGTAATCGTTAGAGACGACCAATTTGATCCGCCTGTTGAATCGCTAGAAAAAGAATTCGGCAAGCTCTCGAGGTCTCTAGAGGTGCTCTACGAAGGAGTTATGGTTGTAGGAACGAATAAAATCCTTAAATGGGAGATGGCTAAGAACATGATGCGCCCTAAAAGCGACAATTCTAAAGTGTTACTAAACTACAATATTGTAGCGCCTAGAATGTATCAAGGTAAGATAGAATCATTAGTAAGCCGGATCACTGGTTTCGCCGATATGGTACAGCTTACACATTTAAAGCTACAGCAAGTATTATCTAGAATGGTTCCAGACGGGGTTTATTTAGACGCGGATGGTTTAGCTGAAATAGATTTAGGTAACGGCACAAGCTACAATCCACAAGAAGCTCTTAATATGTTCTTCCAAACAGGTTCTGTACTAGGTAGATCGTTTACTCAAGACGGTGATATGAATCCTGGCAAAATACCTATTCAAGAAATATCTACTGGAGCTGGCGGTGGGAAATTAGCCTCGCTTATACAGACTTACAACTATTACTTACAGATGATAAGGGACGTGACAGGTCTTAATGAAGCTAGAGACGGTTCTACGCCGGACTCGCGGGCTTTGGTTGGAGTACAGAAACTTGCAGCAGCAAATTCCAATACAGCAACTAGACATATATTAGATGGAGGATTATTCCTTACTAGAAGATTAGCAGAGTGCTTATCTTTAAGAATATCAGACGTATTAGAGTTCTCTCCTTCTAAAGATGCTTTTATCCAAAAGATAGGTGGTCACAACGTAGCTACTTTGTCTGAGATGGAAGAACTACACTTGCACGACTTCGGTATATTTATAGAGTTATCACCAGACGACACCGAAAGATCTATGCTAGAAAATAATATACAGACTGCATTGTCAGCAGGTCTTATTGATCTTGAAGACGCTATTGATATTAGAGAAGTTAAAAACTTAAAGCTAGCTAATCAAGTATTAAAAATTAGAAGAAAAAAGAAGCAAGAAAGAGATCAAGTTATGCAACAGCAGAACATACAAGCTCAAGCGAGCGCGAATGCTCAAGCGCAGCAAGTATCTGCTCAAGCAGAAGTTCAAAAGAACCAAGCGCTTACCCAGCAAAAAGCTCAGTTAATGCAAATGGAAAACCAGTTTGATATGCAGAAGCTGCAAGCAGAAGTGCAAGCTAAGAAAGATCTTATGGAAGTAGAATTTCAATATAACATGCAAATTAAGAATATTGAGGTTGAAGGTTCTAAATCTAAAGACTCTCAAAAAGAGGATAGAAAAGACGATAGAACTAAGCTGCAAGCATCGCAGCAAAGTGAATTAATAGAGCAAAGACAAAACAACTCAGGCCCAAAAAGCTTTGAGTCCTCAGGAAACGATATTGTAGGCGGAGGATTTGACTTAGGTTCCTTCGAGCCTAGGTAATATTAATAGTAGTAATTTTATAATATTTTATCATGGAAGAAAACCAACAAGAAAACATTGCTGAAGAGCAAGTTGAACAAAACGAAACTAGTAGTGGCGTAGCTCAAGCAGAAGACGGTACTATTAAGATTAATCTAGGAGAGCTGAATAAAGCACAAGAAGCTCAGCCAGAAGCAGAGGTTGAACAACCAGAAGCTACCGAGCAGCCTGCAGAAGAGCACGCGACTCCAGAAGAAGCAATTGCTACTTTAGAAGAAGTAATTGAAGAGGTTACAGAACCAGAAGTAGTTAACGAAGAAGTAGTTGAAAAAGAGCAACCTACAGAAACGCCTCAACCAACCGGTAGAGAATTACCTGAAGCTCTAGAAAAGTTAGCTGCCTTCATGGAAGAAACAGGGGGTTCTTTAGCAGATTACAACAAACTGAATGTGGACTACGACTCGCTAGACGAGAAGCAGTTGATGAGAGAATATTACGAAGATACTCATTCTCATTTAGATAAAGACGAAATAGATTTCTTATTAGAGGACAAGTTTGACTATGACGAAGACTTAGACGAAGAAAGAGATATTAAAAGAAAAAAACTTAAATGGAAACAAGAGCTAAACCAAGCTAAAAACCATTTAACTGACTTGAAGTCTAAGTACTATCAAGAAGTAAAATCTGGATCTAAATTAACACCAGAGCAAAAAGAAGCGGTTGACTTTTTCAATCGTTATAAAAAAGAAAGTAGAGAAGCTACCACTATAGCTGAACGAGAGGCCAATACGTTTCTAAGTAAAACCGATAAAGTATTTTCAGAAGATTTCAAAGGATTTGATTTCAATGTAGGAGATAAAAAATATAGGTTTAACGTGAAAAATCCGGTCGAGGTTAAGAATACCCAAAGTGACATCAACAACTTTGTCAAGAAGTTCTTGAACGAAAAGAATGAGATGTCAGACGCTAAGGGTTATCATAAATCGCTGTTTACAGCTATGAACGCAGACGCAGTAGCGCAACACTTTTATGAGCAAGGCAAAGCCGATGCAATTAAGGGAAGTATTTCTAAATCTAAGAATATTGATATGGATCCGAGAGGGGTTCATGAAAAAGTCAATATGTCTAATGGTTGGTCAATACGAGCGGTACCCAGTGAAAGCGCGGGAATTTCTAAACTTAAAATTAGAAAATAAATAATCATTAAAAACACAAATTATGGCATTTGAAACAAGCCCAACTACGTTGGCTAATTTATCACACTTAACTCCACGACCTGTTAAAGGTTTGTTTGGAGACAACTATTTGTCTGTAGGAGATATGGACTTTACACAACAATTTCTTCCTGAAGTATACGAAAAAGAAGTAGAGCGTTACGGTAACCGTACAATTGCTGGATTCTTGCGTATGGTCGGAGCGGAAATGCCTATGGCTTCTGATCAAGTTGTTTGGTCTGAGCAAGGAAGATTGCACATTTCTTTTGACGACATCGTTAAAACGGATGGAGACACTATTACTTTTGCTAGCGCGGATGACGCTAAACTTGTAGGAGTTGGAGCAACTGTAGTATTGTCTAAAGACTACAACACTGTAAAAGCTTACGTTTCCGCTAAGCCAACTGCAACTACTGCTACTGTTTTAGCTTATGGAGCTGCTACCATTGATGCTCTTGGAGCTGATGGAGCAACAGCCGTTAAGCTTTTCGTTTACGGTTCTGAGTACGCAAAAGGATCTAGCAACGCTGGAAACTCAATCGATGCTTCCTTCACAACTTTCAGCAACAAACCAATCATCCTGCGTGACAAGTACAGCGTAAATGGTTCTGACGTTGCTCAAATTGGATGGGTTGAAGTTACTTCTGAAGCTGGTACATCTGGATACCTTTGGTATTTGAAATCAGAGCACGAAGCTCGTATCCGTTTCGAGGATCAATTAGAAATGACAATGGTAGAGGCTGAAAAAGCAGACGGTGGAGCAGCAGCAGGAGCAACAGGTCCTTCTGGAGCTAACTCTGGAACCGAAGGCCTATTCTCTGCATTGAGCACAAGAGGTTTGGTATACAACGATCAAGACTTTGGAGGAGCTAATGGATTGGATGATTTCGATGCTATCCTTCAAGAATTGGACAAGCAAGGAGCAATTGAAGAAAACATGCTTTTCTTAAACCGTGCTACTTCTTTGGGTATGGATAACATGCTAGCTGCGCAAAACTCTTATGGAACTGGAGGAACATCCTTTGGTGTATTCGAGAACAGCGAAGATATGGCTTTGAATCTTGGTTTCTCAGGTTTCCGTAGAGGATCTTACGATTTCTACAAGACTGACTGGAAATACTTGAACGATTCAACAACTAGAGGATCTATTGCTGATATCGAAGGAGTTCTTGTACCAGCAGGTACATCGACTGTTTACGATCAATCACTTGGTCAAAACATCTCAAGACCTTTCTTGCACGTACGTTACCGAGCTTCTGAAGCTGATGACAGACGTTTGAAATCTTGGGTAACTGGATCTGTTGGAGGTAACTACACTTCTGATGCTGATGAAATGAATGTACATTTCCTTTCTGAAAGAGCATTGTGTGTACAAGCAGCTAATAACTTCGTATTGTTGAAAGCAACTTCATAATACTCAAGTAGTAAATTACTGTAATTTTTACCCTCGTTTTATCGACGGGGGTAACTATTACTTTTTTAAAATTATTTAATTATATTATATCATGGCAAAACAACAAGCAACTAAAAAAGCAGAGGCAGCGCCTCAACCAAAAGCAACTGCAGCAAAACCAGCTCCAGTTCAAACAAAACAAGTAGAACCTAAGAAACCTACTTGGGAAATTAAGGATAGATTATATACTTTAAAAGGTAACAAAAAGCCATTAGTATATACTATTCCATCAAAACATTCAGCAAGAAAACCATTATTGTGGTTTGATGAAGAGAAAGGATATCAAAGAGAAATTAAGTACGCAACCAACCAGCCTTCTGTATTTGTAGATGAGCAAAAAGGTGTAGCTACTTTAGGTAGAATTGTTATAAGAGACGGTGCTTTGCGCGTCCCCAAAGAACAACAAGTTCTTCAAAAACTTTTATCTTTGTATCACCCAATGAAGGATCGTACTTACGAAGAATACAATCCTGTGCAAGAAGCTACAGACGAAGTATCGTGGATTGAAGCAGAACTAGAGGCTATGAACGCAGCAAAAGCGATGTCTTTAGAAGAAGCAGAAGCAGTACTAAGAGTAGAGTACGGTAGTGACGTAAGTAACAGCACTTCTAGCGAGCTTAAAAGAGATATACTTGTATTCGCTAAAAGAAAACCTTTATTGTTCTTAGAATTAGCCAGTGACGATAACGTGATGCTACGTAACTTTGGAATCAAAGCTGCTGAAGCAGGTGTCGTTAAACTATCTAATGACCAAAGAACTTTCTTTTATGGAGATGGCAACAGAAAACTTATGACTGTACCATTTGACGAGCACCCTTATAGTGCATTAGCTTCCTTCTTTAAAACAGATGAAGGCATGGAAGTATATAAGGCTATTGAAAAAAGATTAAATTAGCCACCTTATAGTGATAGCCGCTGTAACAGGCGGCTTATCATTATAAAATAACAAAACATATGAGCGTAAATATAAACACTGTTTATCAAACAACACTTAGTCTACTCAATAAGGAACAAAGAGGGTATTTAACGCCTCAACAATTTAACTTGTTCGCTAATCAAGCGCAGTTAGACTTATTTGAGCAGTACTTTTATGACATTAACCAATTTGGTAGAGTATCTGGTAACAGTACAGAATACTCTGACATGCTCAACATACTAAACGAAAAAATAAGTCCTTTTGAAACGGTTAGCCCTACGCTATCGATTTTTGGAGCGGGACTTGTTTTACCTACAGACCTATATAGGCTAGGTACGGTAATAAAAGATGGAACAATAGAATGTGAAAGACTTGATCGTAAAGAGTTCTTGCAAGCTGCCCAGTCCCCTTTGGCTGCACCTACAGATACTAGGCCTGTGTATATACAGACACCGGGTAGAATACAAGTGTACGGTAAAAACACAGTAACCCAATTAAACACGGGAATTACGTGTAATTATATTAAAAAACCAGCAATACCTATTTGGGGATATAATATTGTGTTTGGAGAAGCTTTGTATAACGCAGGTACCTCCACTGATTTTGAACTACACCCTTCAGAAGAAACAGAACTTGTTATAAAAATATTAGAGTTAGCAGGTATAGCAATAGAAGATATACAGCTTTACCAAATAGCAGCAGGAGAAGAATTAAAGAATACTCAACAAGAAAAAGCATAATAAATGGGACTATTACCAGATCAAACAGACCAGCAATACTACAACGGAAGCGACTTTGGTAATTACCAGTATGTTGACTTAAATTATGTTGTTAATAACTTTATAGTTTCTTACGTTGGAGAAGACAAGCTTATACCCAAAGTTAAAAGGACAGACATAGCGTTTCACGCTAACCGAGCTGTTCAAGAGTTTAGCTATGATACTTTCCCTATAGAAGAAGCTTTAGAAATAGAAGTTACTTCACAGCTTCATTTTGTTTTACCTAGAGACTATGTAAATTACGTAAAGATGTCGTGGACTGACGATCAAGGTGTGCAAAGAATAATATACCCTACTTCCAATACAAGTAATCCTAAAGCTATATTACAATCAGCTGCCGGCGATTACCTATACAATAATGACGGAGATTTAACATTTGCCTCAGAATCAGAAACACTTAGTAGATTTAAAACTGCCCCGAATGGACAGAGCAGTGATGAGCAAGACAATTTATACAAACATAATAGAGGATCTAGGTACGGGTTAAGTCCTGAGCAAGCTCAATCTAATGGAGTTTTTTACATAGATAGAATAGAAGGAGTCGTAAGATTCAGCTCTAACATGGTAGGAAAAATTGTAACTCTTAGCTATATATCAGATGGTGTAACTGGGGACAACCCTAAAATACCTAAACTAGCAGAAGAAGCTATATATAAGTACATAGCTTACGCGATACTATCATCAAGAGTAAGTACACCTGAATATGTCGTAGCTAGGTTTAAAAAAGAATCGTCTGCAGCGAGAAGAAACGCTAAAATAAGATTATCAAATATGAAGACCCTCGAGATTGCTCAGGTAATGAGAGGAAAGTCTAAGCAAATAAAACACTAGAATATGCCAGAAATAAATAACACGTTCGTCAGAGGTAAAATGAATCAAGATCTTGACGAAAGACTTGTTCCCTCTGGTGAGTATAGAGATGCAATTAATCTCGAAATATCTACATCGGAAGGCAGTAACGTAGGTTCTTTGCAAAACATACTAGGTAATGAAAAGAAAGTAAATAAATTTGTAGATCCTCAAACAGCTGTTGTTTCTACTTGGGCGACAGGAGGCATCGATAGCCTTACTAACCCTGTAGTAGTAGGTTCTTTTGTGGACAATACAAATGATAATATATACTGGTTTATTGCTTCTGACAATGTTAGCGCAATTGCAGAATTTGTTCAATCAAGCCAAGTGCTTAGACCTATACTTGTAGACACTCAAAATATACTTAATTTCAGCGAAGACTACTTGATAACAGGTATTAATGTTATTGAAGGCAATCTTTATTGGACCGATGATCAAACCGAGCCTAAGACTATTAATATAGCTACATGGAGAGGCTATAATACACAATCAAATTCCTTTCCTGAGGACTTTGACACACATACTCAGCTTTCTGGTAGAAATTTTGAAGAAGCTGATATTACGGTAATAAAAAAACAACCACTTTCCCCACCTACACTAACCTTACTAGATACTTTTAGACCAGGCAGTCAAA
>Ga0213869_10001058_pt1 | contig 21163 bp, 34 predicted proteins | sample PICome_10_FD_160083 | JGI IMG/M metagenome (GOLD analysis project Ga0213869, IMG submission 160083) | Coastal seawater microbial communities near Pivers Island, North Carolina, United States - PICO132 | ecosystem: Environmental > Aquatic > Marine > Coastal | place: USA: North Carolina...
TGCCCAGAAACCCTCATCTCTGATCTCTATCTTCTTGGTCTTTCTCTCCTCTAGTTTGTTATACCCTACATTCTTCGCATCATCATCTAAGAACACTACCCACTTCTCATCCGTATTCTCCAGAATCCAATTCCTAGTATCTGTAATCCCTCTCACTTCCTTAGGTACACAAACTATGTTCTTTACTAATCCCTTGTATTGATGATACTCACTCTCTGGAATAAAGAATGTACTGAGGTTAGGTAAGATCTTATTTGTCGTGGTGAGTCCTGCTCTGCCCTTACTTGGTACTGCTATCAGCATTGATTCTATCTTTTAGATCACTCCATTCTAATACTCTCTCTAAGGATACGGCATCAAATCCTGATCCCTTCTTATATCCTCCTCTTCTAACCATCTTTAGTTGTAGAGTCTCTTTAAGATCCTCCCAATCTACAGAATTAGGTTCAGCCATAATCAGAATATATTCCTTTGGAGGTTCTACCTGAACACTCTGAGGCAATTCAATCTCTTCTCCATCCTCTAATTCATCTACCTCATCATCTAGATTAGGAATCTCTAAACCCCAATCCTCTAGATCCTGAAGATCCCATTCATTAGCTAGAAGATCCCAATCCCATTCACCGAATGAGGAGTTATCCTTAATGATGAATTCCTTCTCCTGTTCTGGAGTAAGGTTATCTGCAAAGATGATAGGTACTTCCTTGAGTCCTGCTTCCTCACAAGCCTTCAATCTCATATTCCCTCCTAGTACGATCATATCCTGATTCACTACTATAGGTCTTAGATCTAACATCTGAGGAAATTCCTTGATGCTCTTTACTAACTTCTCAAATTTATTCCCCTTGATAAATCTAGGGTTATCAGGATTTGATCTGACCTGCTTAATATCTACTCTTTCCATAATTATAGAACCCATTAATAATCAACTAAGTTACGCAAAAACTCCCTCTCATGGGGAGCTAGTTTGCCTCTTCTATCTAATTGTATCAGGATCTCCAACAATTTGTAGTAGTTATTCTTGTTCACTAATGTGAGATGAGATCCTGCTTGATTCATTTATTGATGTTGAATTTAAACCACTCAACAAAGCATTCATCTAGATTCTCCTCAATCATAAATAAATGCCAACTCCAATTACCTGAAGCCACTCTTAAGATAGTTACATTCCACCACTTCTCTTGTATTCTATTCCATCCGAATAGTTCAATGTCAAAATACTTATGCATCTCTTCCTTCTTTAATTACTGCTTTTAATTGTGCTATCTCCTCCAGAGATAAATCTAGAATCATATCTACTTTATTCTGGATATCATTCATCATCATCTCATCTGTCTGATCTAACTTACTCATAGGCTCTCTGATCATCATCTCAATAGATCGCTCTAGGGTATTCATCTGCTGCTTTACTCTCTGCGAGTAGATAGGTGTTCCCTTCATCAGATCCATCTGCTCTAGAGTTACCTGATATAAAGCCATTAGCTTTACTCCTTCCTTGAATAATTCAAACTCAGTCATTTTCTATTCCGTTATCTTCTTTGTCTCGGTTGCATAATGCTATTATGTCTTTCATCTCTCTTCGGTGTTAAAGGTTTCGTTGTACCATTGCTCACTATCTAATGGTCTTAGAATTCTTCCCTCCAAAAAAGCATTCTCAATAACCTCTTTCTCTTTTGGAATAAGTGACTTTACTTTCTCTTCAATCATTCTTGATGTGTCTAAATCCATTGGTAGGGTTGCCCGAACCCATTCCAACATTTCTTGCATTGGTGTTTTCATTTCTCTTTTACTTAAGTTCGTATTCTACTCCATCCACTATAACCTTCTTCCCTACACAAGGTCTATTCAGATTATTGGTAAAGGCTTCAAACTCTTCTTTAGTGACTCTCTTACCTTTGATTACATAAAGACCATCTGAATTTTCAAAGGTTAATTCACTGCCTTCATCATCATAGGTGTATTCATACCAATAACCATTTGTTAACTCTTCTCTTTCATAGGCTACTATATCTGATTTCTTGTGGTAATACTTTGTTACTTTTGTTCCTTTCATCTCTCTTTGGTGTTAATGTTCTATTAAATACACAAAACCCTATTGGTTTGTATCATTATTGGTTTCTATTTTCTCAAGCGTATCCTTCAGTATCACATTCCAAGCCCACTTGTCCTTGTCAGCGTTCCAAAGTTTCTCGTACATTTCCAGTAGTATCTCTCTATTTGTCATTTTACCCTTGTTTTGTTACAAACAATTAACATTTTTACCCTTATTTTGTGACAATTTAAGGTTCATCGTTGTGATGATTAAAGAAGGGGGGCAACGCCCCCCTACTTATATAGCTGAAATGAAAAAGGAAATTAAAAAGGCATATCATCAGTGTCGTTCACAGCCATTGCCTTTGGCTTACCTGTGTACTCACCTTGGAGTTGGATGTACTTACCGCCATCACGCTTGTCCTTAATCTCAAGGTTTACCCAACCCTTCTCGTTCTTAGCATTTAGTAATACCTCAAAGTCCTGTGGACCTAAAGCTACCTTTACAATTTCACCGAACTTGGTGTTGATTACACTTGTTTTTCCAACGAATACTTTGTCGTTTGCCATCTTGATTTTTGTTTAGTTACTTGTTAATAGTTCTTTTAAATGCTCGTACCTTTCCTGCATTGCGATGACCTTAGCGGATATCTCATTCAGTCTGTTTACGTTTACTTCATTTGAATGCTCATAGCCTTCAACAAATGCTTTGACTTTCTTGTACTTAATCGTGTACTTTTTATCAGCCATTCGGTTATCGTGTGAGCCGATATATACCGATACTCCTTTATGGTCAATGCTTAATAGTCTCGCTATCTCACGTACACCGTACCCATAATCATTGAACACAGCACAGGCAATGCCCTTCGCTAATGCTACTTCTTTCTTCTTGCTGTTAGACATAATGTCTGCAATAGCAACACCGCTAATGGTGCTGGTCCCCGAGATGATTACATTCTCAAGGCTACTATATGACATCAATGTCCGCACTGTATGGTTTGAATTCTCCATTGATAAATAATCTTTCGTAAAGGTTAATTGAATCTTCTAACTCCTGCTCACCTCTTGCAAGGAAAGCATCTCCTGCTTCATAGATACCCACCTCATAAGGGAACTCTTTCTGTACAACTAAGAAGTAGAACTTATCTACATTGAAGATAGTCTTATACAAGTATGCTTGTTGTGCATAGTTGAAGAAAGCGTTACGCTTAAACTTGTGCATTGGGTCACGAGTGGTTTTCAAATCCACAAGGTAGTTGTCTACACCATTCCAAGCTAAGGCATCAGCCTTACCCTTGACCTTAACGACATTGCCTTGGGCAGTATGGTAGTCCATTACTCCGGGCACTTCGGGAGTAAACTCCAAGCCCATAATATCACGAACAGCATCAACCTTCATCAGCTTATCGTACATACCTTCAACAAGGTGGAAGTCGTTTTGGGTTAGTGCAATGGTATTAGGATTCTCAGCACGGAACTCTTTGTATTCGTTCCCTCTGCGCTGACCTTCCCAACCAATGTAGTTTACCTTGTCTTCCAAGAACCTTGCGTGTAAGGCACGACCTACATCAAACGCTGAGGTATTTGGTTGTGACCACTTACCTTTGTGCCATAGGTTAAACTTGGTAGGGGATTCTTTCATTAACTTGAGGGAACTATTGGACAGGTATTCTCTGTCCGCATAGTACACCTCGTCATCATTAAACTTCTCAATTATTGACATTGATTCCCATATGTTGAAGAGTGTAATCTACTAAGTCATCAACCTCCAACTCTGTAGGAGTGTCGGTATCCAATCCCGATAACAAGTCTATCAAGTGGATTGAGTAACTCTGTAGGAACTCTAGTTCATAATCACATACTTGGAAGAGTGCATCTACGAACTCTTCTTTTTTGTCTTCAGCAACTTCAGCGATGAGGGCCGCAGCGAATGTAGTCACTGTCTCCCCCATCTTGAAGTCTTCTAGATTCTCAGACCAATCAAGCACCGAGAATAGCTTTACGTTGTGCGGCTGTAATCTTGTACTTGCCTAGCGCACTTTCCACTGCCTCGCGCTTACCTTCTTTAACAGCAGCCATCATCTTAGACTTGATAGCATCTGTAAGCGGAAGTAGTGCAGGTGCGGACTGTGCAGGAGCAGAGCCTTTGCCGTGGTCGTTAGTTGCATCGGGGTCCTTGGTATCGTCAATCAAGAACATACCATTGAGTGCATACTTACGAGCGTAAGATGAACTCGCACCGAAGCACTGTGCGATATCCATACCCTTACGATTAGGGTCAATACCTGCTTGTGCAGTTACTACTCTGTCTGCCTCTCCATCAGATACTACAACCATAGACTCAATGTAAGGAATACCTGCAACCTCAGCAACTGAATCTGAGATTTGCATAGTCAATCCGTTGGCTGCGAGTAAAGGCTTTACAGCCTCTAAGATATCCTCAGCACTGCGGTAATTGTAGTTACCGAACTTGTTACGTTGTCCCTTCGGAGCCTTCAACTCTGACTGGACTTTGATTAGGGATTTGTTTAAATTGCTCATATATAATTGAATTGATTACTACTAAATTACACCAAAATATTAATCGTTGACGTAAACATTATTAATTTTTTCCAAGACCATATCAAGTACGGACTTCTTACTCTTCTTATTTAGCATTGAGTTTTGTAGTATGTGGTGTATGGTATCTACTAACTCTTCCTTTGTCTCGTGGCTGTTAGGCATCACATCATCAAAGATAGTTGACCATTTGTTTATTTCATATACATACTGGACATCACTCCATTCAAGTGCATTGGTTACAACCTTTGTGCAGTGAAGTATAGTAGCGTGGTTCTTGTTTACCATTCTACCTAAGTGACTTGGACTCTGCTTATACTTTTGGTGGAGTATGAATAAAAGACATTGCCTTGCTATAATCACGCTCTCTCGCCTCGTCTCTTCTAATGGGTTCAAGTTGTATTGCGATTTGTAATTTGCTACGAGATGGGCTAATGTACTTTCCATTATCCGTTTGCTCTCCATACTTTTTTTCATTCTCATCTAAGACTCCTATTAGTTTCTTAACTCTTCTAATTGCTTTCTGCTTTGCAAGGTGTACTTGTCTCACTGTGGTATCTGTATCAGTTGCAAGTTCCTTCATAGTGGACTCACCAATCACACATTCTAATAACGCTCTGCGTTCTAAGTAAGGTAGTTTAGTCTCTGCATAATCTCTAACTACATCAAGTAGATTATCTATCTCCTTATCGCTTGACACAGCACTCTCTTGGTACTTGCTATACTCTTCGCTACCATCACCATAGGTGACCTCACTCTCGTTGCGTACCTCTAAGTTCTTCTCGTTAGCTGTGAGGGAATTGGTGTAGGAATTAAGTATTGCGTATCTGAATGAGGACATAACCATACCTGTCATATGCGCTTCGTCCTCAAACTCCTCATCTCTATTTACTAACCGCATCACATTGAGTACGGCAAGGTGGTTAGCACGTTCCACTACTTCATCATTGTGAAAGGAGTAGCCGTAATACTTTGCACAGAAGTGCAGGAACCTCATATCCCTCGGGAACCAATTCCGTAAATCTTTCTCTGTTATCTTCATCGCTCTGTATACTATTATTATAATTCTTAATACTATTATTAATAGAGTATCTCTTAAAGAGATACTCTTATAATACTATTACTTAGTAATAATATTATTATAATACAGAAGATATTGGTATTCTGCATCTATAAAATCATCTAAATTAGAATTGGTTATTAACATCTTCGTCCGTTTTTTCGTTCATAACTTGACTAAGTATCTTAGTCTTTAGGTTGAGTGCTTCTACTGTACCATCGTATCTTAGTTTAAGACTACGATATTCATTTCTCGCTCTCTCTATTGTGTCTCGGTACGTTACCATATCTCGGGTACGTGTCTTGTGGGTTTCCACAAATTGCTCAAGCTGTAGGAGGACTTTGATTAAATCATTGTCCTCCTTTGCTTTCTCAGCTAACTCACCCAGCACCCAATAAAGGTTGCTTAGGTCAGCACTAATCAATAGGTCATCTTTTATACTCATCTATTTTTATTACGTGGATTACTGCGTTTCTTTTGCTGTGCATTATCATAGCTATACGAGCCTCTTCAAGAGTCTCAAAGTCTTGCTTGTAGTTAGCTACATCACCTTCCCATTCTACTGTGTACTTATACTTACTCATAACTCAAGATTAAAAATTCATCACTCTTTACATACTTCTGCTTGTTGGTGTTTAGGCTGACAATATTATCGGGGATAAGCGAAGTGTAACGCTTGCGATTATTGTCCCACACTGTAAGCACATTAGGGTTGCTTGTACCCGTTCCTTTTACGAACTTGGATACTCCGAACCGACCATTGATTTTGGTTACCTCTCCGTTCTTCTTACGATACTCAGCACCGAAGATGGTGCCTTTGCTTTGTAGTTCTGCGACTACCTCATTGAAATACTTAATCATTCCTCTTCTAATTTTATGTTATATATATTACATACTCTCTTCAATAGGATTTCTGTGTAGTGCTGTTTATCTGAGGACATTTCCTGTGTCATCCCCATACCCCATAGATAATCTATGGCTTCCATACAATCTTTCTTTGTTACTTGATTTATCATTGCTCTAATTTTTCTGCAAGTTAATACTTAATTCCTAAACCACCAAGAGTAGATGGAGATTTTTTTCTCCACCCACTTTCTCAGCCTCCTCATTATGCTCTTAGTTTATTAATTAATTCCTCTACTACATCCTCAACAATCTCAGTAATATCTGGGTATGCACCTGTATTATTTCTACCTTCATCGTTGAGTGATTCTAACTTAGCCTCTACTAATTCCTGTATTGTATCTCTGTTCTCAATCTCCCGCATCACAAGGTCAAACACTGTATCTGCAATCTCTGAGTAATCCATATCTTCCTCAAGGTCGTTCTTGATATCATCAATATCGTAGTACGCTACATCTCTGATTCTGTCATCTATATCATACTCTGATATCTTATCCTCTAACTCGTACTTCATATTACTCACTTCACTATCAAGGTTTTCCGCCTTACCATCTACCTCTGTGTACTTATCTTCTAAGTAGTCCAGCTTCTGTTGCATCTTCTGTAGTTCCACTTCTAGTGCGAACTTCTCTTCATTGATTCCTAACCAATCTCTTAATACATTTTTCATCTCTCTTGTTTTTATTTGTTAAAGTAATAATCTGTTCTCATTGCGCCATCACTTATAGCTTGGCGGTATGCTACCTCTTGGATATTGTAATTATCCATAGGCGATTGTCTCTGTGCGAACTCGTTGATAACGATGTCCATTATTAATTGCTGTTCGCTGTCTGTTGGGTAAAATGTCTGTTTCATTATTCTGCGTCTTCTATTTCAGTTATTTCAAATCTGTGCGTATCTGCGACCTCTATAATCTCAATGTCTCCATCGTACATAGCCTCTAACAAATACTCCTCACTATCCTCATTCCAAAGAGTTACCCTGCGGTTTACTCTTACTTTCACTGTGGCTTCAATCCACACATTTCCTATCTGTTCCATACTCTTTTGATTGTGACCCATATAATGGCCTGTAGTTCATATCCCGCTAAATTCAAATCCTTGGCAAGGCTCGCGGTTATAGCCTCAACTCTTCTATATTGTACGCCTGTGCAACTTTCCGCACAATCTTGTATACCGTCCAAAGGACCCACTACGCAAGCGCGAAGGTGCCACTTGTCAACCGTTATGTGTTCGGGGCTGTTAAGTCCTACGTTCATAGCGAAGGCGTGGGTCTTCGGACTCTTTGCTGTAATCTCAGCATTGCCGCGTAATATCTCAAAAGCCTTCAATTTATTAGCGTTGTAGGTGCATACCTTAACGCTGTCGGGACCAATACCCGAAAGGTGCGCCTTCACTACTGTTTCAGCGTCTATCTTGTTGCGCTCCCATTTATTATTAGGACTGAGTGCGCTCACAACTCCCGCTACTTTGTACGGGTCTAGGTCGTATGTCTTCGCTAATTTGTTGGTGAATTGCTGCGCTTCGCTGTACCAATTTAGCCCCGCTTCGTATTCGTCACTCTTTGCAGCATAGAACCATTTTAAAAGGTTCTCGCGAATTTTTAGGTCTGCATTTTTTGAAACTGATTTTTTCATTATTTCTAGTTTTTAAATTTCGTGCAATATACACATTTATTTTTAATTGGTACGGGTGGCGGTAGTGTTCCGCCTTCGCTCATTGCTACCCGTATTTAATTATATTTCCCAAAGGAATATTGTGCCGGGGTCGTTCCATTCAAAGTACCAACCCGCGCGTTCTGCCCATTTTGCTAGGTGAGCAATTACCCCAAACTCGCGTTTTGCTAGGTCTTGATTATAATAATCAAACAGTAAATTTCCGTTGCGGTCTGTTACGTCACATTCAGCGTCTAGCCAAATTCCGCCCTCGCTGCCTCTGAATTCCTCGCTTACGTCTACCCATTGGTCCGGATATGTGTTTCTGAGGATTTCCATCATTTTCTCGCGGCTGCGGGTTCTCGTTTCTCTTTGCTTTCTCATTATTTCCCTTTTTTAAGTTCTCCATAAATTACTGCGGTCCACAATAGGACCCCTGCACCTGCACCTCCGAACAATTCTTGATTTTCGGGCAATGCCTCAAAAACTCCGTAAGTAATTAGCAAGGTTCCAAATATTGCCGCGCTCGCTGCGGCTGCTGTTAAGTTTTTCATTTCTCTAGTTTTTAAAGTGCCTCAATCATTTTGTTTATTAGGTCGCTTAATTGTTTCCATCTTGCCTCCCCAATTTCGCTGTGGTCCTTGGTCAAAAGGCGGCGTTCAGTCATAAGCGCATCAAGGATGAGGTGCTGCTCTTTCCAACTTAGGCGGTTTAAGGTTATTTCGTGGGATATTAAACCCTTATTGTTTTTGTGTTTAGTAGTAGTCATTTCTCTAGGTTTTAGATATTAAACGCTTTATTTATTTTCTCCTGTAATCTTAAGCGGGTCGCGTTAAGGGCAGTTAGTTCGTTGTGGTCATCGTAAGGGCAAAGGTTCGCCATTGCTTCCGCGATTTCTTCAAGTTGGTAAAATTCGTTTTGCATTGTTCAGTTATTTAAAAAGTTTAGGGGCCTAGGTCGGTGGTCGCTCCGACTTTCCTAGCTGATATATCTAGGCCCTTTTTGGTTCTTTATTCCTAACGTCTCGGTTTATATGGTTCAGTTACTTAGTTGGCTCTTAGTACTCATTTCACTAGACTCACTAGTTACTATTTTCCCAATCATTGCCGCCCGTTCTCATTCGCTTTACTGCCGTTGCGCTGTCTGTTTCATTGGCCCCATCCGTTAACACTTGCAAACCCTTTCCAACCTGCCCACTGCGGGCCTACTTTTCCCCTATCGTGGTGGTCCACTGAGGGTACTTTTCGCGTTGTTCTTTGGTGTTGGTTGTCTTAACCTTTAAGCCTCCAAAACTTGTATGTCAAATATCGTTGTCTCAAATGAGACTCAAACTTTGTGTACCTCGTTGGGCACCCCTTCATCGTTTGACACTTCAAAGGAAAGACATATATATTTAATGGATTCTCAAAAATCATAACTCATTGATAATCAGATAGTTATGAGATTTTTATGTTTTGTAACTGCTTGATAATCAGGCAATTAGCTTATTAAGAATGATTCTAAATAAGATTGTAACTCACTGAGGCTCAGACACTTACAAATAAAACTAGGTGTTTAATACCAATTTCACTTTTTTTTCATAGGTATTTATACCTATCTACCTACACCCATATATAACAGGACCTAACTCATTGAGTATCAGGTAGTTACAGCTAACTATCTGAGTATCAAGTAGTTAGCTTTATTATAATATATATGGATACCCGCGTATAAACGAATATTTGTAACCACCAAACAAAATGCAATATTTATTTTTTAGGTACATATCTGACGATATTAGGACCAACTAAACAAAAGTTTAGGACAGCCTAAAAGATACCAAAAAAGCTAAGTCACTGATACACAGGTACTTAACTTTGTCATAGGTGAATATACCTAAGTACTAGGTATATTGTACTAGGAAGAAGCGAAACAACACTAAAATTGTAAGGCATTGATATCCAAGTAGTTAAGTCAAAATGTGTCTCATATGAGTGAGTACTTTATACCACTATTTCAGCAATTGGGTAAGGTGATATGTAGGTACTATAGAGGGGTCTGAGGCTCTTAGAAGGGCTTAAAATGCGTTTAAAGTAGGTGACAAATTGTCGGTTTATTTTGTTGTGTATGTTAGAATTATTTTGTAAGGGGTTACGCCCTGCTAATATTTTTAGCAATACTAACCTCGTCATCTATCTAGAATCATTACAAATTAGGAAAAAAAGTAGGGAAATGTTTGGATAAGTGACCGAGAAAGTGTAAGGAGAGGGGTAAGCTAACCTCACGGAGCGGGGGGAATGGGGCGGGGGGAAGGTGATTTAACGAATGCGAAAAGTAACTTTGGGAATATTGTATAATAATAGATACTATTATTATAATAGTCTTACTTTACTCTAATACTATTAGTATAATAAACTTTACTATGGGAGTAAAGTTTATTATAATTAGTTTATTATAATAAGGGAAAGATAATGAAAGACACTGAACATTCAATATTGTATATTCCATTAGAGGCATTCTAAGAGCCTTTAATTAATCAATCTATACATACATACCAAAACGATAAGATATGTCAACTAAGGACCTTCTAATAGCCTTATTAAGCGGCACGATGCCTAAAGGTGATACCAAGTCAGAGATGTTTAAGTTTTATAACTCTATGGTGGGCAAGAGTAAATACTTTCCAAGGAGCGAGAATCCTAACACTGCGTGTGGCAGTTGTATCCAAAGGGTGAAGACTTCTATTTGGAAATGGTATCATAGTGATGAGACAGCACCTAACTTCAGTGAGTTAGTATTTACGGGAAGATTGGGCGCACATAATATTCCATTATACAGTATAGAAGATGCCAGCAAAAAGAAATAAGAAAGGGGATGTAGTCTCGGGTCGCGGTAGCGAACTAACCACCCTTCAGTCAGAGTTCCTTGAGGGAATTAGGAACAATGGTATGGATGCATCCAATAGGATTGCGAAGGAATTGAACTACACGAACTACTACCGTGATAGGAGAACTTCGGGTACAGCTTTCCATAAGGAGTTAATGGCGATAGCCAACTCGGAGATGAGAAGCATTGAGGCGGCCAAGGGAACGAATCTAAGCGCATTAATTAAGATTAGGGACATAGCCCTTGCCAACGATGATATGAAGGCTGCTATGGAGGCTATAAAGATTATTAACGATATGCAGGGGTATAAGGCTCCTACCAAGGTGGAGCAGACCAAGATTGATATCACAGCTACGATAGATTTAACCGCTCCTAATGAAGAGCAAGACTATTTGGATATAGATGCAGATTAAGTTATATAAGCCTACTGAGCCACAAAAGGACTTCCATCGGCTCACCCACGAGGATTCCCCCTTTATCAGTTGTTTAGTTGCGGGTAGACAGACGGGTAAGACTTTCTTTATGCAGAATGATTGTGTGATGAGGGCGTTAAACAACCCTAAACACCGAATGTTCTGGGTCTCACCAATCCAAGACCAAGCGAATAAGGTTATGAAGGACATTGAGGGAATGTTCAGTAGCCATCAAGATTTATGGAACAAGATAATCAAGAGGTACGATAGGAAGGCTAACGAGATGTATTTCTACAACGGTAGCTTCATTAAGTTCCGTAGTGCTGATAGTGGGGACAACCTTCGTGGTGCTACATTGGATTATATTTACTTGGATGAGGCAGCGTATATGAAGCTTGACTTTATCAATGAGGTTCTGTTGCCTATGGTTACAAGAACTGGTGGTAAGGTTTGTGCCGCATCTACCTTCAATGGTCCTAATTGGTTCTACGAGTGGTACAAGGAAGGGCAGGTAGAAGAGAATTGGGAACAGATTAAGTCCATTAAAAAGACTTACCTTGACTTGAACGATGAGAATGTATCTAAGACTGTACTTGGAATTAAGAAGAGTATGACCAAGGCTCAGTTTGACCAAGAGTTCCTTTGCCGTCCTGTAAGTGCTAACGCATTGTTCAGCAATGTTGAGGACGCTATTGTAGATAATTTAGATACAAGATGTGAAAGGGTTTATATCGGTATGGATATTGGGGTAGCACAGGATTATACAGTGCTTACAGCGATGTCTGAGGACTATAGGGTAGTGGATATAGACAGGTTCAACTACAAGGAAGAGGGAATGGACTACGATGAGTTCAAAGAAAGGATAAAAGCCTTCTACCTAAAACACGACAATAGCTTGGCTGCTGCGTACTTTGAGGTAAACAATAACGATTTGTTGTTTGATGACTTGACTGATGACGATAGGATGTACAAGTTGGTTCCGTTCATTACCTCAGCACAGAGCAAGCCCGAGATTATCCGTAACCTCATTAAGCTTTTTGAGGACAAGGTGATTAAGATACCTAAGAACACGGACCTAATCAAGGAGTTGTACGACTTTAAAAGCAAGAGAAACGCTATTACGGGTAACTTACAGTTCAGTAACACTGACGGAAAGCACGATGATATGGTAATGTCGTTAGCTATTTGCGCGTATTGTGCGGCAGAAGAGCAGGATGGTGGGGTAACTTTGTTCTTATGATTACATTCAGACAGCACATAGAGATATCAAGGAATGCTACCGAGGCTGACGGATTATTAAACTACATACAGCAACTTAGCCCCGAAGAAAAAGTAAATGTAACTAGAGATATTGCAAGCGTATATCCATTGGATATGTCTTGGAATGATTCCTATGAGATACATAAAGCTTTTAAGATACACACAGACCCTATGGAGTTAGTGCTTGGTCAGTTCATAATGATAGAGCAGATTATAACAGGGAAGACAAATTTTGAGACAGATGCCCACAATGATTTAGCTTTAGCAGAACTTTTATTACGACCTAAGCACCACAGCACTTTTGATAACGAGGACCCTAGCACAGAGTTGAAAAACAAAAATAGCATACTAGACTCTAATGTTTCTGAAGTCTATTCGGTTATTAGCGCGTTCCTTAAGAGAAGAGAAATTATATTGTTCAAGCAGTTTGCTGGAGTATTCTATGAGACACCCGATGAGGAAGATGAAAATGAGGAAAGCGAAAATGCACCGTCTAACGAATCGTTATTTACTCAGCAGTGGTATTGGTATTCTATAGTTCGTATGCTAGCAAAAGAAGACATCACTAGGTATGACGATATATATATGCTTAAGATGTCCACAGTAATGCCCGAGATGAGTTTCTTAGCGCAGAAAAACAAGATTGAATCAGCGAACCAAAGGCAGCAACAAGCCCTTCGCAAATTGTAAATTACATAAAAGATACAATGAATAACTTCAGTAGCCTTTACAATGTTGTCAAGAGTTTTGGCCAACTTCATAATATGATTAATGAAGTAGTTCTTGTTAACGCGGAAAATGAACTAGACAATATAGAGTTCAATTACAGGTCTATGGTAGTAATGCCACTAGAGGCCAATATCTCTCGTGAACTAAACTCTCCTGTGTATGACATTGGTTTCGGAATAGTTATTATAGACAAGGTACTATCCGAAAACGATGACGAAAACATTAAGTCAATAGAAGAGAACATATTTGTTATTGGTCAATTCCAAGACTACCTACAGACGGAAGGGTATGATGTTGAGTTCGGCTCTGTTGATTTAAGCAACGCTAGAGTAGACGATTACAATATCACGACTGCCGTTACAGATTTCTCGTTTACGGTTGCTAGAAAACCCTACAATAGAGGCATAGATATTTAATGGCTAAAAGAAGTCCCAAGCAACTTGAGGGAGACATAAGGTTAGTTGTTGTAGCTGCTGTTGCTAAAGAGTTTAGGAAGTCAAGCATCATCGCTAGGATAATTGCTAACATCCGAAATCAAAATATGGTTGTTAGAGGTGGATTAGCTAATCCGAAGAAATCAAACTCATTGATACCTAACGGTGATGACCAATGGCTTGTTAACAAGGATAGTGTAAAGGTTAGAGTTGTAGCAGATACTCAAGGAGTAGTAAGAGACATATATGTAAGTATCAATGTAAGATATGGAGTAAACCCTCAGAGTGAGTACTACTATTTAGCTGAAGGTACAAAGAACAAGAAGTGGTCACCAAATGGAAACAGAATTAAGAAATGGGTGCAAGATAGAATGGCAAAAGGAGACTCATTCTATGCTTACGATAATAAAGGAAACAAAAGAAAGGCTAAGGCCAAGGACGCAAGTAAAGTATCTTACCTAATAGCTAGGTCCCTTAGAAGAAAAGGATTGCGTAAGAGAAGTTTTGCAAACCCATTTGAGTACAAGAATAATGGAGTTAACGCAACGCTGCTTAAAGCAAAGAAAAGCTACGAAGGTAGGATATACGAAAAATATTTAATTTACACTTCAAGCATTATAGATGCTGAAATCATAAGGATATGAGTGAGACTAGAAAAGCGATAGAAAGAGTAGAGTCCTACAACAAGCAACTACGAGCATTAAACGCTCAGATAGACAAGCTTAAAAAGGGTTCTAAGGAATATGAGGCGGCTCTAAAAAGACAGAAGAAACTATACGAAGAAGGTAAGCAGGCTGTTGAAGCTATGCGTGTTTCTACTAATAGATTAAGCACTAATCTAAAGTCACACAGAAACCTTATATCCCAGTCTTCTAAGGCTGCTGATGGATTCTCATCAACAACACAGAAGGCTACTGCCGCTGTGAAGAAACAAGGTGGCGGTATCCTATCCGCTGCAAAAACATTGCTACGCTTTGGTGCTGCCTATAAAATAATAAATGCAGCAACAGTTGTATTTAAGGCACTCACTATTGACGCTGTAAAGGAATCTATTGCTTTTGAGAAATCTTTAGGTAACCTTGCCGCAGTTGCAGGGGTGTCATCAAAGGATGTCGGTAAGTTTGGAGACAATGCACTAGAGGTAGCAGGAAAGACAAAGTTTACGGCAAATGAAATCGTAGGTCTACAAACCGAACTAAGTAAGTTGGGATTCTCGGCATCGGATGTTATTAAGTCTACAGAACAAATTGCCTTTGCTGCTCAAGCATTGGGTGCGCCATTAAATGAAACAGCATCCTTAATTGGTAAGGTTCGTAATCAGTTTGGTTTACTCGTAGAACAAACAGCAGAAATTAGCGATACCTTAGTTACCTCTATAAACAACAGTGCGTTGTCATTTGAGACATTTGGTGTGGCTATTCAGTACGTTGGTCCAATCGCAAACACACTTGGGCTTACACTACAGCAAACCACAGGTGCTATGGCTGCTCTTGCTGACGCAGGGTTTACAGCATCTCGTATTGGTACGGGTCTACGCGGTATATTTACCGAGTTAGGAAAGACCTCGGCTGATGTTGAAGTTTCTCTTAAGAAACTAGCGGACCAAAATATATCTTTAGGTGAAGCAGTTGAACTCGTAGGTAAGAGAAATGCAGCACAGCTACTTACATTGCTAAAGAATATTGATGCTATTGAGGAAGGTAATCAAAAATATTACCAGCAAGGAAGAGCCTTAATCGCAGCGTCTGAGCAGGCCAACACATTTAGTGGTCAAATGGAAATACTTAACTCGGAGTTCAAGAAGTTTCAGATTGGCATTGGTGATGCTATCGTTAAGTCAGACTTATTTATTAGTGTACTAGGATTACTTAGCACAGAAGCACAGAGAACATCCTACGGATTTAAGATACTTTCTGAGATTGGAGTAGAGAAATACACCTCAGATGTAGAGCAGGCTTCTAAGAGTAGCGAGGAGTACAGAGCAGTGTTAAACAGATTGTTGTATAGCGGTCAGATAAGTACTGAACAGTTTAAAAAGCTATCTAACAATATATCGGGATATGTAGAAAGAACAGGCGCAGGTCTAGATGAAGTTATCACTATGATTTCGGAAAGTGCGCCAGCAGCTTTTGGAGAGGCTAGAGACAAGTTTGTCGCATACGCTAGATTACTAAGTGATGGTATTGAAACCGCTAAAGAGGAGGCTCGTATAACTAAGGGTCAAGAGGACGCTAAGAAAAGATATGGTGACGCTGTACAGGATGTTATTGATAAGTCACTAGAAGGCAATATTGTTAACGAAGAGGCAAACGCGTTAGGCAAGAAGGTCCAAGCTACCATTGATAGTATGACGAAATCCTTGGAGAATAACACTTGGATGTCCGAAGGATTGAGGTTGGAGTATGAAGCATACATTCAGACCCTAACAAGATACAAGGACCAATTAATAAACACATACACTTCAGAGAAAGACCTTCTTAAGGAAAAAACAAAACAGCAGGCGAATGCACTTAAGGTTGATTTAGAGGCAATCAAACTAAGAACTAAGGAGTCTATAAATGAGATTAACGAAAGAGCCAAGATAGAGACTGAATTAGCTAAGACCGCAGAGGGAAGGGCTGATATTGAAGCGGAGAGAACGCAACTCGTTAGCGATGCTTATAAAAAACAAGCCTCAGAGATTAGAGATTTATCAAAGGAGTATGATACTCAGATTGATAAAATTGAATTGGCCGCTGCTGCATCTGATACCTTGTCAGAAATACTTACTTCTGATGTTATAAAAGATGTTAAAGATGCTGTAGCTGACTACTCAAAAGAAATTGAGAAGCTTGATGCGGATTTAAAGGCTAACAAAATAACTCAAGAAGAGTATAACGCTGCTAGAGATGCTCAATACGATGCTCTACTTAACAACATAGAGGCATTCAAATCTTTGGGAGATGTATCCCCAGAGGTTGCTGCGTACTTTGATGAGATAGCTAAGAAGGCTCTTGAGGCAGGGTATGCGATTAGCAAATCCGATGAGGCTACTAAAAATGTAAAGAAAAGCTTTGACGATTTATTAGATGACCTTAAGGAAGGCGGATGGGCAGACTATGCATTACAGGCTGTAGACGCCCTAGGAGAAGGTTTAAGCGAGTTTAATGACACTAGCCTAGCCAATACCTTAGCAACAGAAGAAGCGAAGCTAGACGCTGTTAAATCACGCTACAAAACCGAAGAGGATATTCTAAAATCTCAGTTAAATAATCAGTTGATAACAGAGTCTCAGTTTAGACAAAAGCAAAAAGAACTTAGAAAGGCTCAAATAGCAGAAGAGAATACTATAGAAAAAAACATCTTTAATGCTAAAAAGAAGCAGGATAGAAACGATGCTTTACTAGAGGGATTAGAGGCGGCTGCTCAAGCGTACATTGAGGCATATAAAAACTATGAGCCATTAGTAGCTGCGCCAGTCGCAGGTTCTATTGGTGCGGCTATTGCAGGAATCCAAACTACTTTACAGATATCTGCGATTAACAAAAGAACATATGTAGACAAGAAGTTTGCTGATGGGGGTGTTGTAAACGGACCGTCACACGACCAAGGTGGTGTTCCTTTCACCGTTCAAGGCAGAGGTGGATACGAGATGGAAGGCGGTGAGTACATCGTAAATAAAAGAGCCACTTCTATGCACCGAGACTTACTTGAGAGAATAAATAAATCGGGTAAGATGAATCCAACTGTTGGTAGAATGAAGTTTGCTGAAGGAGGTTTAGTATCTTCACCTGTAAATGAAAGTGTAGATTACCTAAAGGCAATCGCAGAGGCTACTACCTCAACAGCTATAGGCGTAAGCAAACCAGTTCGTGCTTATGTTGCAGATAAAGACTTGCGTGGTAACGCTACAGAACGTAGAATTAGAGACAGAAACGACAGAATATAATGGCTGATTTAGTATTTAGACAAGGCATAGCCCAGCAGTTAAACGGAATATCTTTAAACTTAATTGGTTCAGATACACTTCGTGAGTCAACTCCTTCTGGTAACTTTCAACCAAGAGATGTTGTTAAGATATCTTATTCAGATACCTATCAAAAAGCTGTATATGCTATATGCACAGATGCTTCGGGAGCAGCTTCTTTTAAATTTGATAGCAATATATACCCTGTGGGTATATCAAGTATGACAGCCACTATCTATAAATACAACGGTACAGATATAGACAGTGTTGATGTATATAGAATAGGTGTAGACATTGAGAATGGTCTTTACTCAAAAGCATATACGCAGTACACTTCAAACAATTCATATTCATTAATTGTACCTGCAAGGAGAAACGATTACTTCGGAATATCTTCTACGTTAGTAACTAATCCAGATGTAGTATTTGCAAATTACTGTGATTCTGTAGCTTATGGTGTTGGATTTAGTGAAGGCTCATTTGACACACTAAACAACAGGTTTAAGTCTTCTTTAGAATTTAATATCGCAACTCGTTAGTATGGAGTTTAAGTTAGAGATTAGTGCGGATAATGTCACATATAACGATGTTGACTTATTCCCAGAGCAGCAGTTAGAATATGATTTAGATTTCTACGATAGTGTGGAAATTGATAAGGTAAAGCTACCATTCTATACAAAGCTTCGTATACCACTAACTACAAATAACAAGGCTTCAAATAGGTTTGATTTTGACCCTGTAACATCACCTGCTTTAGATTTTCCAAAGGAAGATTTCTATTTTAAAATAACTGTATTCGGCAGTAGTTCTACAGAAATAGCGGGTATACTTAATGTTGTTTCATTTGAGTACAACTCCGCACAATCATACATTGAAGTAGAACTTAAAGACTACTTATCAAAGTATTTAGCTAAAGTTAAAGACACAAAACTCGGAGATTTATATACAGATAACTACTACAGGACAAGACACACTTTTCAAGATTTTAAAAAGCTTGTTGTTTTCGGTGGTGAAGCAGGAATCAAAGGAACTAATCCCGACTACACAAGACCGATGTCTTTTCCATACATAGACTTTTGTAATGATGTTGATGGAAAATTTGGCTATGGAGCAAGACAGTTCCTTGAATACGGAACAGGTATAGATAGAACGGGTATTATGCCTGTATTCTCGGTAAGAGGATTTCTTCAGTACCTAACAGCATATATAAGTTCAGCTACATTCCCACTTCGTGTGGATTCAAAGTTGTTTGCTTTAGGAGACTACGCTGCTACACCCGCATTCACGGAATTCCAAGCCGAGAAACTGCATATGGTTATACCATCGCAACTGCTCGCTAAAGAAGACATCAATAGAAGAAACTTCTTTGTTAGACAATCACCTGCTTGGTCTGGAACGAATCAATCGTTACAATCTTGTGTAGACCTTAATGGTAACACAAAGCTGATTCATACGCAATGGTTTGGCAATATGGAAACCGCAGGTAACTATGGAACTGATGGTGAAGGCAATCCATTGTATGCTACAGCAGATTGGGGTGCGGAAAAAAGAATGGGTTTCTACCCCGCTGATTTAGATGACCAAGGAGATTATCACTTTGATGGAATACGAGGTTTCTTCTGCCCAAAGGTTTCTTTCAATGCAGACATTAGATTAAACTCTGGCTCAACAAGTGTATTAATTTCTCGTCCAAAGCTGGAGATACCTGTTGTCGGCGAGGATAAAATGGTAGAGGCTATATATAAGAATACCTCAACAATGAGATTCAAGGTGTATGTAGGTGTTTATGAAGATGGGTTTATGGCAAAGAAAATACCTTTGCAAGATTCTCAAGGCGATGACATCATACTTGATATGTCTAATGTTTATGCTACTCAACAAGGTAATTCAAATAAAGGAAGCAACTCTGACCCTTACGACTATTTTATGTGTGAGGAAGGACACGAGGGAGAGGGTACTATACTTGATGTTGGTGCTATATGGCAAGATGTTATTTTGTTTGAAGACTTTACAGCATACTTCCCTCAAGACCAAGAGATGTTTATCAATGGCGGAAGTAGATATGGTGCAAACTATTTTATTGAGCCTTTAGACGGAGAACTTGATGTTAGATACGCAACAGATTTTGCCCACGGTGGTAGCCATCATACTGCTACGGCTTATGCACAGAGTATGTTTAGTGTAGGTGAATTAAGAAAGCTTGTTACAAGAATAGATAACTACGGCTCTCTGAATATCAAATTCAACTCTAACGCGGATACTCTTCTTTACAAGCTTACAGATGAGTTTATAATTAGCGAGTCTATAAATAAAACTTGTCCGCTAAATGTATCACAGATACTTACAGCACTTGTAAAAAGATTTGATTGCGGTTTATTCTACGAGTATGATGCTACTACATCTGAACACGTTCTGCGTATAGACCCATTGTCTATAGTTAGAACAGGTAGTCAAGATATCAATAACTTAATAGACGATTTAAAATCTGTAAGAATAAGCAATGGTGGAGACAAGGTTAAGTCACTTGAGATAAACAACAAAGACTATAACCTATACTTTGATGACTTAAACAACGATGGTATAACTATCGGTTCTACCACTCAAGAGATTAATACAGAAGGTATAGTAGAGATTAAGATAGACCTTGACTCTTCTATATACAATCGTTCGGTATGTGGTCCAGATGCCTCTGATATGGACAGTAACCAAAACTTTCAGAACGGAGCGTTTAGTGAAAAAGAACTTGGGTTTACACCTAACATATTTACCAAGAATAAGGACATAGGTTTAAGGTTTGCTTATTTAGATAAACCATTGGTAGATACCAATCTTAAAATACCTTTTATAAAACTTAAAGGCAATGACCAAAGCGGTCAGATGATTACAGAAATAGAACGCATCTACATAGACCTTGGTCAGCATACTTTTAATGGCAGGGTATTTCCTGTAAACACAGCAGGTTGGAATCTAATGTTTGAAGATGAAAGTGGTGCTGTTACAGATACCTACACCAATATATTCGCAGCATCTGAAAAGATACTTCAAAGCGAGAACCCTCGTATAGAATTTGATATGGTTGTGCCTACATCTGATTTAGCTTCTTTAGACTTCTTCTTACAAACACTTACCTGTACAAAAATAACTTCTGGTGGAATCCTCGTTAAGAGCGCAAGCGGTGAGGTATACGATGATTACGCTTACATTACCATAGAAGGAATACTACAATAATTGTAAATTAATTTGATGGCTACATACAACGACTACCCACAATCTGCTACTAACAACGCCAAGAAAGTTCTTGAGTGGAAG
>Ga0213869_10001059_pt1 | contig 21160 bp, 40 predicted proteins | sample PICome_10_FD_160083 | JGI IMG/M metagenome (GOLD analysis project Ga0213869, IMG submission 160083) | Coastal seawater microbial communities near Pivers Island, North Carolina, United States - PICO132 | ecosystem: Environmental > Aquatic > Marine > Coastal | place: USA: North Carolina...
AAGAACACGAAGAACATACTGCTCCATGTAATCATCCAAACGAAAAAGGATATAAGATTGTAGCAGATAGAATATATCAAATATTTAAAAATAGACATAACTTATGAATAAACTAATTTGGAGAATGTACAATGAGAATCGTATCTCATTAGAGGTAGCAGAAGAACTACTTGATTGTTATTATAATAGAACTAATAAAATATATTAATGAAAGAAGAGTACAAATACATACTTACCCCAACACAAAAACAATGGTTACATAATCAACTACGAAGATTAGAGAACGAATGGCAATATCTTGTTGAGGAAGTTATAATCAGAGGAAAGTACTCTGATTATGAAAAAGGATTACTCAATGAGTTGGGTAGATTGGTTAAAACAAAAACGAACACAATAGATAATAGAATCATATAATGTATAATAACGCAACATTCGTAGATAAGGAACAATTGAAGAATCTTAGGAAGATGGATAACTTCGTAAAAGATAACATGGTCAGATTTACCGAAGAGGTAGGAATGCAAGTTAGAGAGGTAATTACCAAGATAATAGAAAAAGGACATTATTATGAATCAGAGGCAGAAGTACTCAATATGATAGCTAATGAATATAACCAATATAAAAAAGAACAAAGATAAAATATGGCACTAAAAAAAATAAACATTACCAAGAGTACTCATATCACAGCCGACACTAAAGAGGTAACACGAGAAGAAGTAATTAAGTTATCGGAAGATTGGTCTGATGGACAAGTAGGTATATTCAAGAAGTTATGTAGACAAGGAGGTAGAGTTACTATCAAGAATATTGATTTTATATGTACACCCCTAAGTAAAATAACCAATTCTCAACTTCAGAAAGATGGAGGAACACCTAAGATGTTCGGACCAGAAAATTAGATATATGGCAAAACCAAACACAATAATACGAAGTATTGAAATAAACAGAACATTAGATAAATTACTAGAAGATGGTCATGTAGATGAATACTTTGTAGAATCGATAAGAGATTTAATTATAATGGCAAGAAGATGAGATTACAATATATTACTAAAGAAAAGTTAAAATGGATAAATATCTTTTTTGATACTATATACAAGTATTACTGCTCTGGTCATAATAAAGTTTACAAATGGGAACTTCAGAAAGAATTGAAGTTTTTAAACTATATGAAAGAAGTTGGAGAATACACCCACGATGATGCAGATAAATTAAACTCTATAAAAGAATTATATAAATACATAAAAAATGGACAAGTATAGGAAAACAGAAAATGGTAAGTTTTATCTACAACAAACCAATCAAGAATCAGGCGAATTAGAGTGGAAAGAAATAACACTAGTTGATAGTACAGAACCAAAGGTTAAACTAGAGCCTAATGAAAGAATTTTAAACAAACCAACTCAGAACTATTACTTCGAAGTTTGTTATCCTGATTATGTAACCGATTCAGAATATGGAGATAACTAATCAACTAAAACATCAACTTAAAGCTAAGGAGTATAGTTCTTTACCACAAAAGATAATGATGGAGAGGTGGGAAGCATCAGGTAGAGATTTACATACTTATTGGAATTCTATTGAATGGGATTCTTCTTGGTTAAAACACGATACACCTGAAGAAAAGTATGCTAAAGATGTTACACGAGAATTTAATAGACATCCATTTAGAGATTATATAGAGAAACCTAAAGAATATATAGAACTATGAGTGCAAAGAAATGGTTAAATGATAACGAATGGCCCGATTTACCAATAGATAGTTCGGCTTATTCTCACTACACATATTTATCAGAAGTGATGGAACAGTTTGCTAAAGAATACCATGAGAAACAATTAGTTAAATACGCTATTGTACAAAAAAGTAAATTTAAAAAATATCTATGAATTTCAATGCACTTGAAACAAAAGGTAGAGCTGAATTTCAATGTAGTTTTACCAATGAAGTAATTTTCATATATGGAGGCAAACTAGGAAGTAGGTTTATAGATGCATCTCTGACCTACAAAAACAAGTATCATGTTGTGGTTGATTTATCCGAAGCTCCACAAATTAAAGTTCAAGCTAACCAAATTACTAAAGGGGAAGCTAAATCAGATGTAAGTTGTGAAGAAACAAGTAAGTTTTTGAAAAGTGTATTAGAGGGTAAGTCAAATAAAAGAGATGTTATTTTTGTTTATAGAGACCCATGGGAAAAATATAAATCTGGAATATATCAAGATTTTCCATCACAATACAAAAATGTTTTCCAAAAGAAGGATGTTAAAAAATACTTAGATACACTAATACTTGAGGAACGGCCAGACCGTACTGAAATGGACCTTTACTTTGATGTACATGGCCTCAAAGGAGGTATATTTACAGGTCATTCTCAAAGGGTGTTAAATTCGTATAAAGCCATTTTGGATAAAACTAAGATAGATATAAACAGATGTCAGTTTTTTAATATGGGAATATATGACTTAAAAAGTGTATTACAAAAATATACCCATGATAACCAACATGAACTCAGAATAAATAAAATGTACAGGAAGAGAGATAGCTGGACAGAAAACAAAGTTTTTAGAGATTTTTTTTATAATACCTTTGAACCATCTCGATACAGCAAGGTTGTTAAGAAAATAATGAAAACAGAAATAGAACTGTATAGCTGGTTTGAATCTCACAAAAGAAATTTCACAAACTTATACAAAACTACTATTAAAAAATAAAATATGGAATATCCTTTTTGGGTTAATGATTTCAACAGAATAAAAAACTACCAAGATAAGTATCCACTTGCTTTGGAGATATTCGAACAACCACAATCTTTTTGGTATGGAGATAATCCAAAGAAACCAAAGAAACATATGGAGAAATCTATTCGTAGGTTATTAAATAGAGCTCATCCTCAACTACCTATATTAGTAATGTACAATATACCTAATAGAGATGTTGGTCAATATTCAAAAGGTGGAGCTGCTACAAAAGAAAGATACCTAGATTATGTAGAAAGGTTTGCAAAAGGAATTGGTAAAGATTCTCCAATAGTAATATATGAACCTGATGCACTACCACACTCAACTGATTTATCAGAAGAAGAACAAGAATGGAGATTAAGTCTCATGAGACAGAGTTTACAAATGTTAACAGATAACTGTAATGGTAGATTCTATATTGATGTAGGACATTCTAATTGGTTAGAACCTAAAGTAGTTGCTGAACTATTGGATAAAATAAGCAATCCTAAAGTTAAAGGGTTTTCTGTTAATTCTTGTAATTATAGAACTACCAAAGAATGTATCAAGTGGAGTAGAAAGATTCTAAAGTATAGAGAAAGAGACCACTTTGTTATAGATACATCTCGAAATGGACAAGGGCCTAACGATAACGAATGGTGCAACCCACCAGGTAGAGGATTGGGTGAATTTCCCAGTACAGAAACATCTTATCCAAAATGTGATGCATACTTATGGGTGAAGATACCAGGTGAATCTGATGGGAAGTGCAATGGTGGACCAAAGGCAGGAAAGTTTTGGGGAGAACAGGCAGAAGAACTAGTAAAGAATAAAATATGAATGAATTAGTATCATATAATAATATACACAAACAACCGATGCATGTGATGGGTGAAAAATATTTTGTAACTTATCATGAGAAAGGTGGTAGTGGTTGGATAAGAAATTATGTTGTTAGTCGCGAAGGTGGCTATGGCCAAGAACAAAATTATACAGCGGAATGGGATAAATCACTTAAATATTTTGATAATCCAAAGGGAAATACAAGCGGCGAATTTGGTAAATTAGTAAGCGGAACATCTAATAAAGATTTTATAATAGTAACAAGAAATCCACAAAATAAATTTTTAAGTGGAGTTATACAAGATTTCAAATTTTATCATAAAGTTAAGGATATGAATGAAACAAATCTTACAGACTTTTTTGAAAGATATCTTAGAGCTGAGGGTAATAACGGCACATCTCAAACATGGGAACAAAAGATAGGAACTTTATCTCAAGCTCATATGACTATGTATAATGAAACCTTTTATAATTTTTTAGAAAATAATCCAAAAATATCCAAATCAAAATTAATATTAGTAGATATAGATAAAGAATCGAATAGACTTGAAAATGTATTTGCAAAATATTTCAAAACTGATATAGATACAATTTACGGAGTTCCCGAAAATTTAGATTGGAATCAGAAGTCTGGTATAATGAATCGATATGAAGATGTAAAAGAATGTATATTAAATCTAAATCCTAAGTTAAAAGAAATAGTAACTCAAACAATCGGTAGAGATTACTATTATTATAAAAAATTAAAAAATAAATATCATAATAACTTTTATAAGTAATATATATTTATACATAACACGTCAGAGGTTCGAAACTCTGACACCCTAGGGTCGAGATAGGTGTTGGCGTAAAATTTACTTCGGTAAATTCAAAGGAGGTTCGATTCCTCCCCTATCTCCTAAATAATTAAAAAAAAATGAAACATAAACTATACAAAATAACAGCGTTAATGGAAATGGGTGATGAACCACCTGTTATATTTACATTCGATTTACCTGCACCTGATGAAAAAGGTATTAACAGAACGTTGGGTAAAATGGATTCTATAAGAAAAGTAATATCAGTAGAGGAAACTCAACCTCCAACATCGGAAGTCTATGAAGATAATTCCCCAAGTGACCCTGATTACGATGAATTAGATGCTGCTTTTAGAAGTACTATATAAAAAGCTTGGATATATCAAATATATTCCGTATATTTGTGTTACAAATAAAACAATATGATAGATTTTTTAATGAGCTACTTAGTAGTTGGAGCAATTTGGATGACAATTTGTGATTTTGGTATTCAAAGAATGCCAAATAATGGTGTAAGAATGAGATATTTCCTATTATGGCCCTTTACATTGGGTGCTTTTGTGTTAGGATTTATAAATGCAGTTATAGAAAAGTGGAATAATAATGAGGAAATGTAACGTTTGTAACAAAACTAAACCAAATATTTTATTTAAAAGTAGAAAAAAGACCTGCCGAGGTTGTGAAAGAACCTTTGGTAACTGGTTAATGAGGTTATTGGTTAAACAAAGAAGGTTAACTCCTGCTGAAAGGATGGGAAATCGACTTGGTTATATGGGAACTGCATTTATTATGATGTCTCCTTACCTTCTACCCTATGATAATATAGGTGCATATACCTATTTAGCTGGTGCAATATTGTCATTACCACAAGTTTGGTTAGCAAAACAATGGAATTTAGTAATCGTAAACCTTAATTTATTGATTGGATATGGTATGTATCTGTTTGGATGATAGAAAATATAGATAAATATAAGTTTGTTATACTCACAGGATGTTCTTATGGAGTAATATTTAGAGAAACATTCTCTGATATAAGGTATCATAGAACGAATAATGTTCCCAAAAACTTCAAATCTAGTGAAAATGTTATAGTAATAAACGTTGCATGTCAGTCAATGGGAGCGGGATGGCAGTGTGATAGTATAATTTACACCATTAATAAGTTAAAAAAACTAGGTGTAAGTTCAAAAAACATATATTCTTATATACAATTTTCAGAAATACGAAGATTAACATGGCCTGTAAACTCATATTTTTGGAAAAATTCTCCTAAATTATATCCACATTTTAGATTTGGAGAGAGATTTTCATTTAAAATAAACAAATTAGGGGAATCATTTCATCCTGAAGAGGGATTTGAACATGAAGATGTGGTTTTAGGTTTAATAAACAAGGAATTAAACATAAGGGGAACTCAAAAAGCGAAAGATAAACCTGTTTTACCTATTACTTTTATCGATGATATGGCGTATATTTGTCCAGACCAAGTATCAGTTGATGATATTGATAATACATATGGGATAAAAATCGGTACAATGTATCGAAATTATAAAGAAATAGAACAAAGTATGCCAATGGAGGCTAAAATTCTTCACTATTTTAACTATATATTAAAATTACAGTACTTTCTAAAGTCAGAAAACATAAAATATAACTGTTGTTTTATCTATAATCAATTAAGTGGTTGGGTAATCGAAGATAAAATATTGAAAAAAAGTGATTGCCATCATATTTTTGGTAAATGGTACGATGGCCTTAAATTTAATCCTCAAAAATTAAAAGAATTTCTACCTCAACACGATTTAATTAATCAATTTCCACAAATTAAACCACTATATAATCAAATAGATTGGTCTAAATTTTGGATGTACAATAAAAATGATATAAGAAATGGTGGAATTGATGAATATATTATAGATAATTTTGGAGTTGGTGCATTTTGTGATGTTTTAGAAGGAAAAATCTTAAAAATAGATGAAGTAGAATACACAAATCATCCAAATAGATTTTTATATTGTACAATATGGAATGAATCTGCTAAAGATTGTGATTTTTTAAAGGTAAGTGATAGTTATTTAAAAGAAATAGAAGAGGGATATTGGGAAGATTGGAATAATCAAGGAGATGAAATAACACTAAACAACATCACAGTTTCTAAAAAGAAATTTTGTGATTATTTTAATAATAAATTAATATGAGTAAAGAACAAAAACCAGCTTACGATAAAAAAGAAGTTGAACGAGTAGACAAAATTATTCAAGAATGTCATTTAAATATTACTTCACCTTATAATAGTGGGTATCAAATAGAGTGGTACGAACAAGAATTAAAAAAATACAAGGATTTAAAAGCAAGTAGAGGAACTCAGCTAGAATTTAACTTTGAGTAAGGTAACTGAAATATTAGAAGGATGGGGTAATGTAATCAAAGATTCATTTGGTACATTAGACCCTGGTATTAAATCTCTATCTAAATCAAGAATGTTAATATGTGATAATTGTGAGATACGAGTAGGAAATGTTTGTGCTCCATATAAACAGGCTAAACATATAGAAACAGGAGAAATGACAGGAGGATGTGGTTGTGCTTTAATAGCCAAAACTTTATCACTCGATTCAGAATGTCCACTAGGTAAATGGTAAAAATATGGTAATTTGTAATACTGAACAACTTAAAGGATTACTACATCTAAGAAAATTTGTAGAAAACTCCCCATCTGAACTTATTCATAGTAGAACAGATATTTTGCATATAATAGATAATGCTCTAGTAGAGGGCTGTTACTCCTCTAAACATCAAACGAAATTAAATCAAATAAGAAATGTGTGGTTTGACCGAACTTATGCAGGACAATATGTTTGTAGATATTGTTTAGGTGATACTTCACTAGTAGAGTATGATTACTTAAGCGGAACAGACCATTTAGAGTGTGTATTAAAATATGAGCAAAAAAATACTAATTAATTTAATAGGATTATCTCATCATAATGTTGGGAATGGACTTCATACATATGAAAGTTGTTATGAAAACTTATTTAAGAATTTAGTTAATCCTTTAAAGTTACAAGGATACGAAGTTGATTTCTATTTACAAACATATAATACGGATAGAGAAAACGATATAAAAAAAGCTTACAACCCTATTCGTGCTGAATTTATTCCAATTCAAGATAAATACAAAACCTACATTCAATCAGTTAGTACACTAAAAGAAATGGATTATGATTTCTATATAGTAACTAGATTCGATTTATGGATAGGAGTGCCTATCGAATTAAACTTTAATAAATTTAATTTTCTATTTAAAAATCCTGATTCGTGGAGGGAGAATTCTACAACTGATACTTTCTATGCATTTCCAAAAGAAATGTTAGAAGGATTTATAAAAGGAATTAAAGATTACATAGATAATAAAAACAAAGAAGGATATCATGGTTTCCTCCACCTCTTATATAATGACCTTAAAAATTATATCAATCCATCAAGGTATCATTATATAGACGAAGAAAAATCGGAAATTGCTCATTCAAAAAAATATACATTAAGTAGAAGACTTAAAAAGATTCTTAGTAAAAAAGTGTTGATATAGCTTTTTTATTCCAATTTTTTTTCGTATATTTGTATAATATAAGCCTACAACTATATGGAAGATTTTAATTTTGGTTCTTTTGGTGAAGATGATAATGAGGGAGAAGAAAGTCGTCAAGAGAGAATACAAAGAGTACATCGTTTAATGTTCATTAATGATTGTGAAAAATTTGTAGAACAACAAATAGCACTATCCCCAAATGAATTTATTGATATGTTCGGTAAACCCGATAATGAAGATAAAGATATTCTTACACAGGTATTCATAAAAGATTATATCAGATGGTGGGATGAATCCAAAGGTAAACTTATAGATAAATGGGGAATGGAATGGATGGATTATTTAAGAATCTATAATGTCGGTAAAGAAGAATATGAACTATGTGGAATATTCAAAGAGGTTTATGGTGAAGGTAAAGATTATTATGCTCAGTTAGGTATAGAACAACAAATAAAAGATTTACTTAGTTAACAACGTATAGATGAAGAAAGAAAAGAAATATCAATTCGAAGAACATCATTATCAAGCCATAGGTAAGATGATACAAATGTATTCAAAGAAACATAAGCCCCATAAGGGAAAGGGAAGACCTCCTAAATTAAAGATGGAATGGTTAAAAAGAATGTTAGATAAGCAGTTCTATACCGAGAATGAAAGAAAATACTTAATGATGATGAGGAATGAATTAGAGGGAAGACCTTATTCTCATGGGTATGACCATAAGAACAAACGATTCCACTTGGCAATTTAAGCTAAAAGATTAAAACCTCGTACTCCCTAATCACCAATGGTTATAACCATTCACCCCCTAAAATCCCCTATAACACAATTTCGGTACATATAATAATAAAGAGACTATTACAATTAAGAACGGAGACAATCCAAACTCTAATCCAAATCTCAGTATAACAATACATCATGGGTATAACAAAAGAACCTCTCGTGTACTCAGAAATAAACCGACCCCTAAATAAACTCTCTCTACACTCTTCTCTACTAAGTTCTATAAGATAACTCTAAGGTATAAAGTAAAGGGAACAGGCACATCATTAGGAACGTTTCGAGGGTATCCACACTCCAACTCCCTTAACTTCTAGGTAATGGTGTGGTGGTATTGGATATAAAAGTTGGGGATACCACCATATATAAATAAATAAATAGGGGTTTAAGCAAGGCTGAGTTAGGATTCATAGCTGGCGGGGCAATGCATTCTGTGAAACTATCAATAAAAAGAAGGGGAAAATTTATATCTTCGACTGAAATAAGTAATAAAAAACGACTTGGGAAAAAATCTAAAAAGGTTCGACTCAAAAATTTTTTAAAAAGACCGACACTTTCTTAGTGCTTATACTATTAAGTTATAGGTTATTATCTTTTGTTTAAGTTATTTCTTTTTGAGTGTCTGGAGCGTCTGGAAATATAAATATATATAAAAAGTAAAAACGTAATAAAAACTTTTCAACAAGTTATTAACAATCTGATAAAAAGGATTTAAACCTCGTACTCACCAATCACCAATTGAACCCACCAAAAGATAATCAACAAAAGGCTTGGATATGTGAAATATTTTTCGTATATTTACAAAGTAAATTATAAAACATGAAAAAACTATATCTACTACTCACCTTAATTATATTGAGTTCTTGTGAAAAGGAATTACTTGAGCCCGATATTATAGATGAACCCGATGTAACAATTGATGCACCACCGGTGTATTACAATACGGCAATTGAAAATCACGAATGGAATGATGGGTGGTTTAATCACAATACTCATAACGAGAACAATAAACTTAATGCAAATTTCTTACGAGGATTTACATATATTGATTATGGTGGAGATGGTGATATGGATGTTTTTATTTGTAGACCACCTTTTCTAAATGATGGTATGGGTGGGGATAATTTAGATTATGGAATACTTGTAAAGGAAGGTAATGATTATGTTTACAAAAAAGACATGATTGAAGAACAACTTCCTTATTATGCAAGTTTGATACAACCTGCGGATTTGGATAATGATGGAGATATGGATATTGTTATATTCATTGCAGATGATGTTGGTAATTATAATGGAGGTTCAACTCCCACTACACCCTCGGGTGGTATATTTGCTTATATTTGGGAAGATGGTAAATTTAAACTAGAAGAGATAGAACCTTATAATGAAGGTGGTAATCAATTCTTTTACCATGGTGGAACTCTTGGTGATGTAAATGGAGATGGGTTGATTGATATAATGGCTGGAACTGTTGGGGAACAAACCTTATGGTTAAACAAAGGTGATTTAACTTTTCAAAAATATATAAACCTTCTTGAATTAAATGAAGGATTTGGTACATTTGTATGTTCACAATTTTTATTTGATATAAACGAGGATGGTTATTTAGATTACATAGTAGGGTATCCAAAAGACCAATTGAACCAAACTTTAGAATTTTCTAATCATGTGTACATACATTTCGGTACAGGTACATTCCCATACTATAATGAAAATCCTGATGTTACTTTAGAAAACCCATATACAGATTCTAATTGGGAAAATGTAAACGTTTGTATGATTGATTTATCTATATCTGATTTTGATAACGATGGTGATTATGATATCTTTACAAACTCATATAGTAATACACCAAGTGATACTGGTCATTTAATAAATTACTATGAAAACAATAACAATACTTTTGAATTTAAAAACATATTTAAAGAAGGTCATCAATTTTACCAAGGATGTAATTCTGGCTTTATGAAAGTATTGGATGTTGATAATGATGGTAATAAAGAATTACTATTAGAATCAGGTAGACCATATAACTCACAAGAGTGTTCAACAATTAATGGATATAAACTAACAGAAGGTAAACTTCAAAAAACAAGAATATAATGGAAGTAAACCCAAACAATATTAAAATAAAACTAATACTAATGGCATCTTTGTTATTCATCTTTGCACAAGGAGGAGCATGGTTACAACATAATCTACAATTTAAATATCCTAAACTCGGACCTGAGTGGTGGGGATGGTATGTTGCATCAATTCCAATTACTTGGTTGTTTCTTAAATCAACACAATTGGGAGTAACTGGATTTGGTGGTTCTGTATGGGCTAATAGATTCCTTGGATTTGTAGTAGGAATGATGGTATATGCAGTATTAACACAATGGTTCTTTGACCAAGAAATGACAAGAAAAGTTTGGATTCAAATGGGATTATGTTTATCAATCTTATTTGTACAATTTTATATGAAGTAATAATTATAATAAAGATATGAGAAAATTAACATTTGAAATAACAGAAGAAGGTAAAACATTTAAAATGGAAGCTATATCAGATAGAAGTCCTGAATGGCACATAGACCAATACTTAAGACATCGGAGATTATCGGAAATGAAATTAATAAGTAATGAAGAAACAGAAGAAACAGAAGCGATATCAAGAGAAGTTTGATTCTAAAGATGGAATGAGTGTAGGAGAATTATCCCACTACATCGGTAAAAAAATGACCGAGAAAGTACAAAAATCTCAAAAAGATTTTAAACGAAATTCAAAACATAAAAATAGAGATAGTTATGATGATTGGTATCCTGATAATTATTAAAATAATATATACTTATATATAATGAACAAACGACAATTACTTATTATAGGATTCTTATTATTGGCAGTAGTGGTAAGGTTAATACCTCATCCACCAAATTTTACACCAATTATTGCATTAGCTTTATTTGGTTCAACAAATTTTAAGAACAAATGGTTGGGGATATCTCTTCCAATCATTGCAATGGGAATATCTGATTTGTATTTAGGATTTTATTCTATATCAATGTGGGTATATGGTTCGTTCTTCTTAATTAGTATATTAGGAACATATTGGAAAAAGATAAAGGTTAAGAACGTATTTATATCATCTCTTATCTTTTTTATTATTACCAACTTTGGAGTTTGGTTAATGGGTGGATATCCAAAAACAATAGAAGGAATTCTATTATGTTATACAATGGCACTACCATTCTTCCTTAACTCTATTGTTGGAGATTTATTTTTCAGTTATCTATTAAAGTATTCATTTAGATATTCTGAAAAGAAACTTATGCTCGGTTCGTCTATCGGTTAGGACGCCAGGTTTTCATCCTGGTAAGAGGGGTTCGATTCCCCTACCGAGTACAAAATTAAAATTATGATTATATTAGCAATAGTACTTTTATCTATCTCATGTATCTTGTTAGCAAGAGGAGTATATAAATTACAAAAAAGAGTAAACGATTTACATAACGAAACTAACAATAGAGTATCTGAATACTATATTAAGACAACTAAAGAACATGGTTCTGATTTGGATAAAATTCATACAATGATACTAGAGTTACAGATACATATTGAAAATGATACTCAATCAAAGTTGGAAAAATTAACAGAAGATATTACAAAAAAGATTCCAACAACAAATAAAGAGTTATTAAAAGAAGTTCAGCAAATGAGAGATGATTTCTTTGCATTAAGACAAAACTTTTAATATGATAGGAGAAGTGGCAGAGTGGTCGAATGCACTGGTCTTGAAAACCAGAGTACTGAAAGGTACCAGGGGTTCGAATCCCTTCTTCTCCGCAATAGGGGGATTAGCTCAGTTGGCTAGAGCACTACGCTTGCACCGTAGGGGTCATCGGTTCGAATCCGATATCCTCCACAATGACATGAGTCATAATGGTAGTAAGAACTACTGATTTTAAAAACAAAATATGAACAAATTAAAAGAAAAGTTTGGTAAATACTTTCAATTCAAAAATACCACTAATGGGACAGATTACTTTTTAAGAGGATTAGCAATTATTTTATTCATTATTCCAATCGGAATTCTTATTGGAATAGGAGTTGCTCTACTCAAAACCAATGTAGTATTAGCAGGAGCTCTAGTTGCAATAGGAGCATTAGGTATTATACCAATGATGTGGTTCTCACTAGCAACAGCTTATAAAAGAATCAATGCATTCTTTCCTGGTAAAGCTGGGTGGTTAGTAGCAGTAACATATATATACTCTTTTATATTAGAAGGATTTAATCCTAATAATGGAATAGCACAATTAAATGAATCAGCTGGAACATTACCTAATGGAGATTACATTACTTATTTAGTACTGGTTTTACCATATCTTGGTTGGAGTTTGTATTTACTATTTGGTAATTCAAAGGTTAAAAAACATATTGGATAATGAATAAGGTATTCTTATTTATATTACTTCTAACTTCTTCCTTACTTAGTTCACAAAACTTTGTTGGGGAGAATTTTAGGTTATCAGCGGATAGTGGTAACGTAGTAATTACATTTGAGGACCAAAATTCTGATGGAACTTATATTGGTGGTGTACTAACTAAATCATTTGGAAAACTTACAATTACAAAAAAAGAATTCCAAACTAAGTTTATTCCTAATCTAAAAAAGATTAGTGGTAAAAAAGAGTATGAGATAGTAGAAGATTCATACCGATTAGATAAATACTCGTTTGATACAGAGAGTGTATTTTTACAAGTAGGTAACAAGATAGGTTCTATTACAACAAAAGAAATTAAAAAGTTAAGAAAACTATAAAACTAAGCCTTTGTAGCTCAGCTGGCTAGAGCAGCTGATTTGTAATCAGCAGGTCGTGGGTTCGAGTCCCTCCAAAGGCTCAAAATATAATAAATTATGAAAAACTTAATAATAGGAAATATTCTTTTTATATTGATTGCAGTAGCGATATCTCATTTTTCGGCATTAGTTAATTTAAATTTAAATTTACTAGAATCATGGGGAATTATAATGATTGGTGTAATGACCAAGAATTTCTACGATGAATATAAAAAATGATATTTCCTTCTAATAAAAGAAAAGCACGATACATCAACAAACAACTATATCTTGTTCATGCAGTAATACCAATTGATAGAGTTAAAAATCCTACTATGATTAAAGAATGGTTAGGAGTTGATACTGCATTTAAAGTTCAACGAGAAGGAGCATATTGGTTTTGTGAATTAGTAGAAGAACCTGAATGGGAAGATGTAAATTAAATACTTATATATTATGAGATGGGTAGAATACTTTAGAAACTTGGCACACCAAGTAAAACTTAAATCCAAAGATGAGAACACACAAATTGGTGCAATTATTGTTGGTAAAGATAAAGAAATTGTATCTACTGGATATAATTCATTTCCACGAGGATTACGAGATAATATTAAATTAAGACAAGAAAGACCTGAAAAGTATTATTGGTTTGAGCATGGTGAAAGAAATGCAATATATAATGCTGCAAGAATAGGAGTATCAACGAAAGGATGTACTATGTACCTATCTTGTGGAATTCCATGTGTAGATTGTGCACGAGGAATCATAAACTCGGGTATCACACGAATCTTTTGTGAACGAGGAGTTACTACAAAAGGACCACATTGGGAAGAAAACTACAATAGAAGTTGGGAGATGTTAGAAGAAGCTGGAATAAATATTCAGTTTTATGATGATGAATATGGAGGATTGTAATACTTATTAGTATAAGGAAACTCATCATGTCAACATCAGAAAAAAACACAGAAGAACTATTATACAAATCTCATTCACTTGGAATCACAAGTGAAGTATTTGGTTTATCTAAGAAACTAAGAGAAGAAGACCGTACCTTAGACTTTAATGGTGCAATAGAAAAGGCATATAACGAAATAACAATCGAAAAAAATCTTGACAATTTATATCTATAATATTTATAGGTATGGAAAAAGGACCAACTCTAATCCCTATATTTAAAAAGAATAACTCAGTACCCAAACCGAGTAATACTGTTAAGCCTATTAATATAGTAGAAACAGTAAACGAAACGGTACAAGAAAAACCTACCGAATCATTTAATGAAAATACTGGTTTACTTAACGAAATACCTTATACAGGAGAGGAACCGGTTCCTGCTCCATTTAAAGGAAGTACTGTTGTTGATACTAAATCATATACAAAGGATATTATATTCGGTTCTTTAAGAAACACATATCCTTTTACCCAAAAAGATTCTAGTAATTCCTATCAAAAATCTGGCAATTCCATTAAATATAATGGAAAATTTAAAGGTAACTCAATTGAATTTACACCTAAATCTCATAGAGATGTTAATGTATTAACTAATTCTTCATTTAGATTTGTTATACATTTTGTTGATACTAATGGAAATGTCAAATCTAAATGGACATCTGATAAATTTAAAAGAGAACTTGATGCATATTATAATTCTACAAACCCATATTTTAATATAGATACTGTAACTGTTATGCAATTGCCAACATCTTTAATAGGAGATTATGCTAAATCATCTAAATTTAGTATACCTGAGGAATATGCACAAGTAGAAGTTACCGATACAATACTTACAGCTGATGAGATATTAAGATATATAGATTATCTAGTTGACACCACTAATAATGAAATACAAGAAATAAATGCCAATGATGTAAGTACCATGGATGTTGATACTTACGATGAAATATCTGCCGGTATATTAGATAACTCTATAAATATAAATGATAAACTTGGGTTTTCGTTACAAGATAAGATAGATGAACAGATAGAATCAGGAGAGGCAAATGATACAAAAATAACAACAGATAACCCACCTCTACCAGAAAGAAATGTTAATGTTTCAACATCAGAAAGAACCACAGTAATACCCCCACCACCGCAAAGAAATGATTCAAACTTTGGTGGTAGAAAACCAAGAATAAGGAGGACATAATATAGATGAAAAACGGAAAATCATTTAATACATTAAGTTGGAAACGATACCTTATATATGAAGGTGCATCACCACGAGTACAGAAGTTTTTGAATTCAAGAGGTGATTCTATATTTAAACAAATAACACCTGAAGTATTCAAGGCAATAGATTTAGATTGGCCAAATGTAGTTTTTATGGCTCACCCACATATGAATGCTCTGTTATCTATACCAAAAAATCAATATCAAGATTTCTTAAGTGAATCTAAAAAATGGTTTACAAATACAGAAAACTATGAAATGTGTTCTAAGATTGTAAAATATGAAACTAAACTTAATCATAATACCCTAAAAGATAAATCAAAATCAAAAAAGGGTATATTTATATAAAGAACATCCATATACAACAGGAACAACCGATATGAAGGGAACATTATTTTCAAGTGATTATGTAATCGATACCAATAGTGAATTACGATTGGTAGAAATGAATACCGATACAGGATTTATTCAAAACACATTCGATACTAGATACGACTTTACAGATTTATACGCTATTTGGAGTACAAATAGTATTACAAATGTTACTATAATTTATAAAGAATTTCAAACAAATTTTGTAGAATACCTACAATCTGATATAGCATCAAACGCAACTTTTATTACATCAGTAACATTACAGAAAGAAAGAAATTATGATGTCTATCCTGATGTTGTGGAAGATTCTTCTGAAAAATTTATACTAAGATTAGCATATGATGAATCAGCTATATTTGATTCAACTTATTGTAAATCTAAAACAAAATTATTAAACTTATTTCATGAATATACTGCTTCGGCAATGGTACCAGAATATTATGCATCTTCAAGTGCTTATGAAGCCGATGGGTTATTAAGTTCAAGTGTAAATGATGCTGGCTATCTACCCGATGTTGTAATAAAGGCAACATGGTCAGAAATGCCAGTTCAGTTTGGATTCTTAGGAATACAAGATGGATTAACAGATGCAGAAAGATATCAAAACTTAGTCAATCAACTTGACTTATCAATATTTCATGTTGAAAAGTTTCACTACAATGAAGCTCAAGTAGATAATGAAAAAGTACAATCTGTTAGAAGTTATGATATACTATATTCTGATAGTGGATTAAAAGTTGTAAATATTGCAAGATATAAAGTAGACGGTAATTTTACTATACCACATTCGGACGAACAAAGATTTCAAGATGATTATTCTGAATCAAATGTATTAAACAAACTTAATGTAAAACACTCATTCGAATTTGGAACTAAATACTTACAAGCAAAAAAACCAGGTATATTTGTTTCTCACTCGATGATTGACCATTCTAATAATCCAATACTACTAGGAGATATTAGTGCATCACAAAACGTAAAAGGATTTTATATTCCTGGTCTACCTGATGGAGATACTATTGATGATTTCATTCATTGGACAGCATCAGGAGATACGTTACCAGATGGTTCTATTATATCTGAATCACAGGTTCAATCATCTGATACTTTTCCATCACCATATAATGTTTTTGCTGAAGTAACATTAATGAATGATGACCAACTTCTAATAACAGATGAATTTAATATATTAGTATATAACACCTCATCAAATGAAATTAGATACGAGGAAGCCGGTGATTTGACACAAGACCATTATATCATAAGTACAGATAGTTCATTGATACAGGTTAGTGCATCACATCTAGCAATTGCATCACATGATGTTTGGATGGCCGATACCGATATTGAAGAAATCGATAGTTACATTATATCATCTTCAGTAGGTAACTATACACCAATTGTTCATAACTGTTTTGTTGCAGGTACAGAGATTCGAATAAATGATGATGAAGTAAAAAATATAGAAGATATATCTAAAGGAGATACAGTACTTTCTTTTAATTTAGAAAAAAATATACATGAAGAAGCAATCGTTGGGGATGTTAAAGAATCCAAATCAACTGAAGGAGTAATTGTAACTTTCAAAGATGGCTCTAAAATCACCACAACATTTGAACATCCTTTTTATGTAGAAGGATGGGAATGGACAATAGCTGGTAAACTAAAAGATGGTGATGTATGTTGGAAGTATAATGGAACAATTGAATTAGATAAACATTTAGTTAATTCTATTGAACTTATAGAAAAAGAAATTACTGTTTATAATCTTTTAAGTGTTGGTGATAATCATAACTTCTTGGCTAATGATGTATTAGTACATAACAAAATGGGGTGTTTTGCATCTGGTGTACAAATATCATTATCAAATGGTGATACTAAAAACATAGAAGATATCGTAATCGGTGATGAAGTTCTAGGATGGAATGGAGAAGAATTAGAAAAGGCACTTGTTACTGATGTACATACACATAAGGTTGGAGATAATAAGGATATATGTGAAGGTTCGGAATATGAAGCAGCCATCTATTCACTAAATACATTAGATATAGAATTTAGTCCTGTACATCCATTCTTAACAAAAGAAGGATGGAAATCACTAGTACCTAGTGAATCAATTGTAGAAGGAATTACTGAATTAAAAATTGGTGATGAAATAAATAAAGATGGTGAATGGATTAAAGTAGAATCTATACACAATTTAAGAAACTCAGAAGATGAGATAATTTATAACATTAGAGTTGATAAGTTACATTCATATATTGCTAACGGAATAATAGTACACAACAAATAATATGATAAAGCCAGAAATATATAAAAAAATAAAATTTAGTGATATTAAGAATAGACCATCTATTGCATTAACTTCAACTGAAGATACTAGAGTTGATTCTATTTTATCAAAGTTTTTAACTTCATTTGTAAGTAAACATTCTTAATAAACTATATTTATAAGTAACAACTAATACTGTTACTATGAATAAAGCTGAATATGTTCAGATGCGAATATTTGCACCTGATTTTAAAATGCCTTGTGACCTTGATGATAGATACTCTTACATCGAGATTTCTGAATATTCCCAAGAAAAAGATTTATTGAAAATAATCGATAGTATTAATGAAACACTATCTGATTGGAAAGATAGACCCGATATTGATAATCTTAAAAAAAGATTTGATGTTGGGTGTTCTTGTTTTATACAATATTTTAAAGGAGAAGTAAGTGGTTGGTTTTGGACTTGTGATTTTCTAACATATGATTGGATTGAAAAAATAAAAGATTTACCAACACCAAACTCAAACTATTCAGGTGGAACATATGTAATTAAAAAAGTTGCACCAAGAAATGCGGGATATCAGTTATATGCATATTGTATTCAAAAAGTAATGAGTAGAACTGATTATGGATATGCGTATGTAGATAAGTGGAACAAAGCACCAATCAGATTAAACTTTAATTGTGGAGCTACTTACATAGATAACCTGTTATGATTTATAGTATACCAGAACATAGTGTAGTTTTATTAGAAGAACTTATTGTTAATCTAAAAAATAATATTGAGGATTTACCAACATCACAAGATTTAATATCTAGGCATGAACATATATTTCCTGATACTGAATGTGAATATTACGATATAACAAATAAAGATATAAATAAAAAACTATCAATCATTTTACAAAAAGAAAGTGAAACCCCAATATCATTACATACTTTAACATACAAACAAGGAGCTGTAATGAAAAGACATAGAGATACAAATTCAGCCGATACCTTTGTAATAATATTAGAAGATAACTTTGAAGGGGGAGTATTTTATCTAAATGAACAACCAACTAAATTCAAAAAAAGAGGAGATGTTGCTAGATATCATGGAGATACAGATTTTCATTCAGTAACACCAATAACAAAAGGTACTAGAAAAGTTTTAGTGGTTTGGTATCCTAAAAAAGAAAGCTTAATATGATGGAGTTTGCAACAATGTGTATCGGTAAAGAATTGGTGTTTGATTGGAAGAAAGATGTTACAACTTTTAATAACTTTAAAAAACTAAATATATTAACTGATTGTAGTGAATGGTTCATTTCCGACACATATGAATATAAAAAGAAAGAATTTAGTTATTATGATAAGTTGATATTCTTATTGGATTTAATGGAATCAAAAAGAAAAAGAATTACTTATATTGATGTAGATAAATTACAATACTATGGTAACATAGATTATGATGATACGTCTTGTTATGTATATAATATAACATCAACTCCAATACATTTATCAAATGTATTTGAATCAACAAGAAAAGAAATACACAATTACTTAAACATAAAAATAAAATCAGATATATATGTTCAAGAAGCATTAATATCTTTACCATATACATCAGAGTTTGAAAATATAAAAAAAGATATAATAGAATTACAACCAATTGTAGAACGTAATTTTGGTAACCGAAAATGGAATAACCCAAAACTAAATAGGTACAGTAAACATGGAATTGGTTATGGTGAAGGAAGTGCACTAACTGCAGTATTATTAAAATATAATATACCAATAGTTAATGTATATTATAGTTTTAGAAAACAACAGTTAATTTAAAATAAAAAGAAAGAAATAATAATGGCTACACAAAACATTGGTAAAAATCCTCCAAAGGGTAAAGTAAGATTTTCAATTACATTATCAGAAGAACAAAAGATGGCTAAGACAAATATCTTATATCATCCTTATAACTTTGTTCTTGGAAAAGCAGGAAGTGGAAAAACCCTACTTGCAGTACAAATTGGATTAGATATGTTTTTTCAAAGAAAGATAAATCAAATCATTATAACAAGACCAACTGTTTCAAATGAAGATAATGGATATCTACCAGGTTCACTTGATGAAAAGATGGAGCCTTGGTTAGTTCCAATTCGTTCTAATATGAGAAAAGTTTATAACAAACCTGCAATATTAGAAAAGATGGAATCTGATGAGAAGATTGAGTTAGTGTCCCTATCTCACTTTAGAGGAAGAACTTTTGATAATGCTTGTGTAATAGTAGATGAGTTTCAAAACTTAACTAAACAACAACTTAGTATGGTGTTGGGTAGATTAGGTAAAGGTTCTACTATGATACTTTGTGGAGACCCTCAACAAATTGATTTAAAGTTTGCTAATGATTCTGCTATACATGAAGTACCAAAGGTTAAAGAATCTAAATATGTTTATTCAGTTAACTTATTAGATAATCATAGACACGAATCATTAGATGAGATATTAAGATTATTACAAAACTATGGATAATGAAATTACTAATAATTGCTCTACCTAGAACAGGAACATCTACTTTACTTTATAGAATAGCTGAGCAAGGTTTTGATAAAATATCTGAACCATATAATAGACCCCTGCATAAAAATAAATATCCATGGCCTCTGAGATGGGATTCTTACAAAACAGATATTGCTGTTAAACACCTTATATTTTCTGATAATTCTAATAGTCAACAATTACCTTTACCGAAATACACAAAGGATAAAGAATTTTCTATTACCTTGTTTGCAAAAGAATTTGATAAAATTA
>Ga0213869_10001065_pt1 | contig 21095 bp, 18 predicted proteins | sample PICome_10_FD_160083 | JGI IMG/M metagenome (GOLD analysis project Ga0213869, IMG submission 160083) | Coastal seawater microbial communities near Pivers Island, North Carolina, United States - PICO132 | ecosystem: Environmental > Aquatic > Marine > Coastal | place: USA: North Carolina...
GCCGGCGTGCCCCCAGGTGTGGTGAATATCGTGACAGGTGACGGCAGCACAGGTGCCGCGCTGGTCGATGCGAATTTGGACAAAATCGCTTTCACTGGCTCAACCTCAGTCGGACGGCAAATTCAAGAAGCAACAGCCGGCAGCGGCAAATCCCTCACCCTCGAATTGGGCGGAAAATCCCCCTATATCGTCTTTGATGACGCCGATATCGACAGCGCCATCGAAGGGCTCGTGGATGCGATATGGTTCAACCAAGGCCAAGTTTGCTGCGCCGGATCACGCCTGCTTATTCATGAAGCTATTGCGGATGATTTTCACAATCGTCTCAAAACCCGCATGGATAAGTTACGAATCGGCGACCCGCTAGACAAATCTATAGATGTAGGCGCAATTGTTGATCCTATTCAGCTGCGACAAATCCGTGAGCTGGTGGAGGGCAGTACAGCTGGGCAGACCTATCATGCGCAAACGCCAGTACCAGAGGGCTGTTTTTATCCGCCCACTTTGATCACCGGCTTGCATCCAGCCGACAGGCTTATGCAGGAAGAAATTTTTGGTCCTGTATTGGTCTCGACCACTTTTCGCACCCCGGCGGAGGCTGTGGAGATTGCCAATAACACCAAATACGGCTTGGCAGCGACGCTCTGGACTGAAAACATCAATCTTGCGCTCGAGATCGCGCCCAAGCTCGTGGCCGGTGTAGTCTGGGTCAATGCAACAAACCTATTTGACGCTGCGGCCGGGTTTGGCGGCACGCGCGAAAGCGGCTTTGGCCGTGAAGGCGGCTGGGAAGGTTTACAAGCCTATAGCCAGCCAGCCAAACCCTTGGCCGAACCAACCCACATCACAGCGTTCACCGGGCAAGGCGCCGCTGCAGATGATATTGACCGAACCGCGAAACTTTTTATCGGCGGCAAACAAGCCCGACCAGACGGGGGCTATAGCCAAGCGGTTTTTGGCCCCAAAGGGAAATTGCTCGGCCATTCGCCCATCGCGAATCGCAAGGACATCCGCAACGCGGTGCAAGCGCAATTGGCATGCGGCTGGGGCAAAAAAAACGATCACTTGCGGGCACAAATTCTCTATTACATCGCTGAAAATCTTGCCGCCCAAACCAATAGGTTTGCAGAGCGCTTGGACGCCATGACGGGCTTGAGCGCAGGCGCTGAGGAAGTGCAGGCTGCAGTCGACATCTTGTTCACCTATGCAGCTTGGGCCGATAAATTTGAAGGTCGGGCCAAATCTGTACCAATGCGCGCTGTCGCTCTGGCCATGCGTGAACCCGTAGGGGCAATTGCCGCTCTTTGTTCAGATCAAAATCCACTTCTGGGCTTGGTCACACCCATGGCCGCAGCACTCAGCACTGGCAACTCTATTACCCTCTGCGCCAGCGCGCCTTTTCCCTTGGCAGCCACCGATTTCTACCACATCCTTGAAGCGTCCGACGTACCGGCCGGAGCTGTGAACATCCTCACCGGCCCCCAGGCCGACCTGGCACCTCATCTGGGCGCACATATGGAGCTGGAAACTGTGTGGTGCTTATCTGGGGCACCGCTCACTGAAGCGGTGCAAGCGCGCGCCAGCAGTAATATCAAACGCGTTTGGCAAGGGGCGGCACAAGACGATCACGCGAGTTGGCTTGATGCCGGCACCGAGTTAAAAACCATCTGGATCCCCTACGGCGAGTGACGCTGCATTATTTGCGGCGAAACCACCCTTTGACGCGGCCAGAGGTCTCCTCAGCTGCTGCATCAATCCGGTCGATGACAGGATCCACGCGCCACGCCCAAAACCCGCGAACGCGCACATAGATCGCCCAAAACAAAGCCGCCAACACGAGCAATAATACAATATTAAACCACGGGATCAACCGTACATCCGGCCCAGCGATGGGCTTGAGACTCACGGCATTGGGGTAAATTGACCAAAACGTGTTGCGCCACCCATAGTGCCGCAAAATATACCATTCTGGAGCCTCTTTATTGGAGACGGCATCTTCCGCTTCGGCTTGGAGGTTCGAGCTGTCAAACTTGACATAGGGCGGCCAGTTAAAGCCCGTGTCCTCGTTGCGATACACGCTGACTTTGCCATTGGCTCGGACCGCGTTAATCAACCTCAAATCACGGTTCTGAGTTTGCGCCTCACCACTCTGCGCTGCCGCATAAAATATGCCAGTCCAGCCCGATAAATCTTTGCGCAAAATTTCTGTGCCTGTAATGCGCACAATATCGCGTTGGGGCAAATTATAATGAAACGCCGCTAGCACCAACAGAGCCAGTAGCACTTTCAAAATCCATCTAATTTTGGCCAGCATCCAACAGCTCCTTTAAAGGGTGTCTCACCTTTGGTCTATTATAGGGGCTCAATTTGCCAACCAGAAGCCCCTGTCCATGATTTCCCTTGCGCCCTTATCCTTTATGCCGGATTTTTAGCGCCGTAATGACATAGCAAATCACCAAAACCGGCAACCAAACAGCGCCAGTTGCAGCGGTCCAAATCGCGCCGGAGAGAGCTGTTTCTTGCCAGCGAGCTGGGACAAGTGAGGTGATCCAAAGGCAATGCCACAGGTAAACCACGCTGAAAGCCCAAGCAATAGCCACGGCCACTTCCTGCCAAAACTCCCGAAACCCCTGCGGATCTCGCCGCCCCGCGCGGAACCCAAGACACAGAGCCACAAGCACGGGAAAAGGTAAGGCAAACAAAAAAACCATCAGTGCGTTAAAACCTGTTGTGAGCTTTTACGCGCTGAGTAATACGCCCAAGAGAAAGGGTGTAAAGCATCAACGTTGGGAAATTGCGCCGCAATCTGCTCGCGGGCACTCCTATGGGAGGATTTATATTGCCAATGCACGGGCAGTTGCGCATCTTGAAGCGATCACGAGGGAGGCAAACATGCGACTTCACGGAAAAACCGCCATTATTACGGGAGTGGGCTCAGGGTTTGGAGCAGGCATTGCTGAAAAATTTGCTGCCGAAGGTACAACAGTGATGGTCGCCGATATTAATCTGGATGCTGCTCAAACCATCGCAGAACCAATTGGAGCAGTGGCGCAGTATGTTGATGTCTCCCGCGACAGCTCCGTCGCCCAGATGATCGATGCGGCACAGGCCCTTTGGGGCCGGATTGATATTTTGGTCAACAATGCTGGCATCACCCATTTACCACAGGCTATGGATCACGTCAGCGAAGAAGAGTTCGATCAGGTCTTCGCCGTGAATGCAAAATCCGTGTTCTTGACCGCTCGCCATCTTGTGCAGCTGCTCAAGCGCCAAAGGTCTGGCGCCATCTTGAACATTGCCTCGACCGCCGGCGTTTCGCCCAGACCAAATTTGAATTGGTATAATGCCTCAAAAGGCTGGATGATCACCGCGACCAAAGCTATGGCGGTTGAGCTGGCGCCATTTAACATTCGGGTCAATGCGCTCAACCCAGTAGCCGGTGAAACACCATTGCTCGGCAGTTTCATGAGAGAAGACACGCCGGAGAAGCGGGCAAAATTTCTCGCGACTATTCCACTTGGACGTTTTTCAACGCCGCAGGATATGGGACATGCCGCCAGCTTTCTGTGCTCAGATGAAGCCAGTATGATCACCGGCGTGGCGCTGGAAGTGGACGGTGGGCGCTGCATTTGATCCCGCCCAGCTCCACAGGTCAAACAGCAGATATTTATGCCGGAGGCTTTGCCAACCAGCGCCAAGTGTTCGCGCATTTGCGCGGTGCGGCTGGCGTGGCGTTTATCCCGGATCGTGTGGAGGTGATTTGCAATGAAAACCCAGAGCCGAGACTGGCGCATTGGTTCTCACAAGGCGATAGCGCAGCTATTGAAGACCGTTTGGGGCTTAACACAACATGCGTCATTATCTTTGAACATGCACAAGCGGATTTGGACACGGGCGGAACAGATCGCTTGAGCTATCTCGGCTCTTTCGTTGCTTTGCGACACAGACCCTAAGACGCTCGCGCCAAGAGTGCTTCAAGCAGGTCACTTTTGGGATCTTCCAGCCCCGCGATGATATCAAAATGATGTTTTCCCGGCTCAATCGTAAGCTCTGATTGCCATTTTTTTGCCAAAAGTCGCGCTTGCTCTAAAAACGCCGGTCGCTCATCCGCGCCAACCCAAACATGCGCGCGCACCCCTTTAGGAGCCGGGTGCAAGGCTGGACTTTCCGCCTTGGCAATAGCCTCGGTCAAATCCAGTGGTCCGCTCATCTCGGTCTGCATCAACGGTCGCAAATCGGCGACCGGCGATATCGGCACGATGGTCTGGATCCGCGTGCGAATTTCGCAAGACAAGCCGCTGTCGCCTTGTCCCATACGCGCCACCAAATGCCCCCCGGCAGAGTGACCCGCCAAAACAATCGATCCCGGGATGCGACGGGCAATCTGATCGATGGCCAGAGCCACCGACTGCGTAATCTGAGGGATCGATGCACCCGGAGCTAAGGGGTAACTGGGCAAGGCCACCGCCCAATCACGCGTGCAAGCGCCTTGCGCCAAATGAGAAAAATCTCGCCGTCCGAATCGCAGCCAATAGCCACCATGCACGAAGATCATCAGGCCGACCGGGCGTCCTGCGGGAAAAAACAGGTCAAAGACTTGGTTTGGATGCGCCCCATAGGGCTGGTTCAACTGTGCCCGGCCCAGCGTGTGCTCGGCGTCGCGATAGCTGCGTGCAGTTTCATCCCAATAGGTTAAAAACCTGTCCGCATCGGGAATATAGGCGGCATTTGCATAGGCATCATCAAGGCTCAAGTCGCTTCTCCTCTGGACAAATAACCGATCAAATGGTCTCACATCTGTAACCAAAGGAGGCCAAAATGCTTGATACATCCACAGATCTAAAATCCATGCTCTCAGATCCCAGCTTGCTGCAAACGCAAGCCTTCATCAACAACCAATGGGTTGATGGGGAAAATGGCGCAACCTTTGCTGTTTCCAACCCCGCGCGCGGTGATGTCATCGCACAGGTTGCGGACCTATCGCGTGCTGATTTGGCACGGGCGATTGACGACGCTGAGACCGCACAAAAAAAATGGGCCGCGCAAACCGCAAAAGAACGCTGCAATATCCTGCGCAGCTGGTATAATTTGATGATGGAACATCAGTCTGATCTGGCAATGATCCTCACAGCAGAAATGGGCAAACCCCTTGCAGAGGCCATGGGAGAAATTGCCTATGGTGCATCCTTCGTTGAGTTTTTCGCCGAAGAAGCCAAGCGCAACTATGGTGAAACCATTCCAGGTCATCAGGCTGACAAAAGGATCACCGTCATAAAGCAGCCCATCGGCGTGGCAGCTTCGATCACGCCGTGGAATTTTCCAAATGCGATGATTACCCGCAAAGCGGCACCCGCTTTGGCCGCCGGCTGCGCATTCATCGCCCGTCCCTCGGAATTGACTCCACTGTCGGCTTTGGCCCTCGGTGTTTTGGCGGAACGTGCGGGCTTGCCAGCGGGGATATTGCAAATTGTGCCCTCCAATGACGCATCCGCTTCGGGCAAGGAATTTTGTGAAAATGCGAAAGTGCGCAAACTCACCTTCACCGGCTCTACTCGCGTTGGACGCATTCTCTTGGGCCAAGCAGCTGAGCAGGTGAAAAAATGTTCCATGGAGCTGGGCGGCAATGCACCCTTTATCGTCTTTGATGATGCAGATCTTGATGAAGCGGTCATCGGTGCCATGGCCTGTAAGTTCCGCAACAATGGTCAGACCTGTGTCTGTGCCAATCGGATTTATGTGCAAGCAGGCGTCTACGAGGAATTCACCAAACGCTTCAAAGTCGCGGTTGGAGCCATGAAAGTAGGTGATGGGTTTGCAGGTGCCGACCTTGGCCCGCTGATCTCCAAGCCAGCTTTGGCTAAGGTTCAGGATCATATCACTGATGCGCTGTCCAAGGGCGCGGTCGTGGCGACCGGGGGCAAACCGCATGATCTGGGTGGCACCTTCTTTGAGCCGACCATTTTAACCGGTGTGACGCAAGACATGGCTGTAAGCAAAGAAGAGACATTCGGCCCCATGGCGCCTCTGTTCAAATTTGAAAATGAAGATGATGTGATTGCCATGGCCAATGATACGATTTTTGGCCTGGCCGCCTATTTCTATGCCAAAGACTTGAGCCGCGTGTATAAGGTCGCCGAGGCGTTAGAATATGGCATTATCGGCGTGAATACAGGTATCATCTCGACTGAGGTCGCTCCCTTTGGCGGCGTAAAACAATCCGGTCTGGGCCGCGAGGGCAGCCATCATGGCATGGATGAATACCTTGAGCTGAAATATATCTGTATGTCGGTCTAAGAGCGCCACTTAAACGAAAAGGCAGGGACAGCCCTGCCTTTTTTGTTCAGCCCTATGGTAGTATCACGCCGGGCTGGCTTCTACCTGCAGCGGGGGTTTTGATTGAATTTGGATGCGCCGCGGTTTGAGTGCCTCCGGCACCTCACGGATCAATTCAATATGCAGCATGCCATCCTCATAGCTGGCGCCAACCGCACGCACATGGTCAGCAAGATGAAACTGCCGTTCAAAGGCGCGTGTGGCAATGCCGCGATGCAAATAAGTTTTTTTATCTTCGACTTTCGGCTTTTGAGCCGAAACGTTTAAGGTGTTTTCCTTCACTTCAATGTCCAGATCCGCCTCTGAAAATCCAGCAGCCGCAATAGAAATGCGATACCCATCTTCTCCAGTTTTTTCGATATTATAGGGCGGGTAGCTGGATTGCCCGCCCTCACGGGCCGACATACGGTCGAGCAGGTCAGCAATTTGATCAAAGCCAATACTGGCACGGTAAAGCGGTGCAAAGTCAAACGAACGCATAGGAGTATCCTTTCAAAAGCGATTCCAATTCGGCCACCCCATTCGGGCATGGCCATATAAGTTCTAGATCCCCATTCGGGCGATCTCCGCTATAGGTGGGAAGCGGGGCGGCACAGTTCAAGAGGCATCCGGGCATCGTAGGGGGAAAACCGAATGCCTGTAGATTTCGCAGGTGACTCACAAAGCAAGTGGCGATGAGGGTTTAGGCTTCTTAACGCTCTTTGCACAAAGCCTATGTCGCTGAGCTTCCTCGCCTTACGTTTTGAGGCATCTTTGAATTGTGCAGAGGTTTAAGATGGGATGCTTTATTTTTAAGTCCAAAAATAACGCGAGATAGGCAGCCTCATGCTCATGGCCGCAAAAAATTTGCGCCGCGGGACGCCAGGGTCACCAATTTTTCACCCGCCGCCGCGCCTAGAGAGATCGGCTCTCCAGCATGTGTGGATTTGGCGGAAATGACAGAGATTATCATTGGCGCGCCAAGGTCCAAGCGAAACACCGGTGCGCCGGAGGAGCCATAGTCCACCTCACAGCCAAATACTTGGGCCTTCTCTTTGCGCCCTAAGATGGTGCAACCTTGGTGCAACTTCGGTTCCTGACTACGATCGTGAGCGTAAGACACCACCGCAACGCGCGCGCCACGCGTCGGCATCTGTGCGACTGAAAAGGGGGTGATATTGGGATGGATGATGGGTGTGCGCAACCGCAGGATGGCCAAATCACTCGCCACCCGCTTGAGTCCCTCTTGCTCGGCAAAGGAAAAATCTGGATGCACCTTCACTGCTGCGATCTTGCGATAGGATTCAGCCTGCCCATCCTGCCAGCCTGCTCGGAATTCCAAATCATCAGCGTCCACAGGGGCTCCAGATTGCGCATCATAGACGCAATGCGCAGCGGTCAAGACATGCATTTCTCCGATCAATGTCGCGGTGCAAAACCCGCCGCCGGTCACATTCAACCGCCCCACCGCCAGCCATTGCCGGTCCATATCTGTCGCGGAGACGGTATTTGCGACCATCACCCCCTGGAAGATACCGATAATAAGACACATCCGCTTTAAGAAATATTGCATCCTACCTCTATCGCATCCTCAGCTCGTGTTGAAAAACCAATCCCCACCCGCGCTTGGCGGTTTTGTGACATTGGCGATACGTCACGCCTGAACATAACCTGAAAAGACTATATGCCGAACCCGACGCGCAAAATAAATATCCAATTTGCGCAAATACACCAATTACCGTAGGATTGGCACTTGACCGGCTGCCGGTTGGCCCGACAAGGCGCGCGGTTCAGGGCCACCCGTGGCCCAATCGAGCAACTCTACCGTATGCATAATCGGTATTGCCGTGCCACTGCCAATTTGCATCATACAACCAAGATTTCCCGCCGAAATAACATCCGGGGTCTTGGCTTCCAGACTTTCAATTTTACGCGCCTTGAGTTGACCAGAAATCTCGGGTTGCATCAAATTATAGGTGCCAGCAGAGCCACAGCACAGATGGCTGTTTTCCGGCTCCAAAACCTTATAGCCCACGCGACGCAATAGGTCTTTTGGATAGCTCTTAATCTGCTGCCCATGTTGCAAAGAGCAGGCCGCATGATAGGCGACCCTCAGACCTTGGTCTGGCAGTTTTGGCAAGTCGAGCTCCATCAACACTTCGCTCACATCCCGCGCTAATTGCGCCACACGCACCGCTTTTTCCTCCAACGGGTCGCCAGCAAACATATATCCATAATCCTTCACAGTCGTGCCACAGCCTGACGTATTGATCACCACCGCGTCCAATCCGCGCGCTGCGTCTTCCGCGGCAAAGGCTTCGATATTCACCGCCGCAGTGCGATGGCTTTCGCCTACCTTGCCCATATGATGTGTGAGCGCGCCGCAACAACCTTGCTTGAGCACAACCACCTCCACACCATGCCGGGTGAGGAGCCGAATGGTCGCGTCGTTGATATCGGTGTTCAAAGCCCGCTGCGCACAGCCTGTCATCAGTGCCACCCTCAGTTTCAACTGGCCCTGCGCTGGAAAAATTTGTGCGTCATCATTGGGGCTGGGTGCAGGAATTTGCCTTGGCGCCATGTCGAGCATGGCTTTCAGCCGAGGATCGGGCACCAAATGACGCAAGGGTCGTGCAATTTTTGCGCCCAAGAGCGCCACTCGAAAGCGGTTTGGATAGGGCAAAATGCGCGCCAGGACCCACCGCAACACACGATCCGACCAGCTGCGCTTATAGGTTTGCTCGATATAGGCCCGCGCATGATCTACCAGATGCATATAATTCACACCCGAGGGGCATGTGGTCATACAGGCCAAACACGACAGGCAGCGATCAATATGTTTGACCGTCTTTTCATCCGGAGTCCGCTGATTTTCCAGCATGTCCTTAATGAGATAGATCCGGCCGCGTGGGCTGTCTAACTCATCACCCAGCACTTGATATGTAGGACAAGTCGCGGTGCAGAAGCCGCAATGGATACAGCTGCGCAAAATATCATTGGTGCGTTTGAACTGCGGATCTAAGAGCTGCGTTTCGGTGAAATGTGTTTGCATCAGCTCATCCGCCCCGGGTTTAAGATACCGCGCGGATCAAATGTTTTGCACAGAGATTGCGAGACGCGCTCAATTGCGCGTTCTGGCGGTTGGAAGTGGCACAGATCTTGATCGCGCAAAAGACCCGAAGTCATGAGTGTGGCATGGCCTTTCAGCTGGGCCACATGTCTCTGCAAAGCTTGATGCAAGGCCAGCCCTGCCTGTACATCAGACATTTGTGCCGCCTCCAGCCCAAGCCAAATCAACCCGCCGCCCCAATCCAATTGACAGTGAAACCCATGATCTTGTTGCAGGTTTTGCATCAGCTCAAGGATGCTCAAACTGTCGGTGGGACGCACTGAAATACGCCATACAGTGTCCAAATGCGCCCAAGCAGCCAGGTCTTTCACCTCAGCCCAAGGATCAACGACCGCATCAACCGCGCCAAATTTCGCTAAGCGCTGTGTCAATTCAGACGCGCGGTATTGAACCGAGGTCTCAAATCCTTCGATCCGGATCAAACTGTCAAAGCCACCATCTTTCGCCTGCACGGTTGCAACGCCACTGACATCAAATGGCGTGCCCAGCGCCGCCGACATGCAAGCGACCGAATCCGCCCAGGTGGTGACATGAACTTTCAATGTGGTCTGGGTCTCGCTCACAGGCAGGACCTTAAACGCCACCTCAGTGAGAACCCCAAGCGTGCCCCAAGAGCCGGACATTAATTTCACCAGATCATAGCCGGTGACATTCTTCATCACCCGGCCACCATTGCTCAGCACTTGGCCAGTCCCATCCACAAAAGTCACGCCCAGCGCGAAATCACGCGCCGCACCCACTTGAATGCGGCGCGGACCCGAGACATTGGCGGCGATCACCCCTCCCAAGGTTGGTTGCCCAGATGTACCCAAAATCGCACGGTGATCCATAGGCTCAAAGGCAAGCCGTTGTTTTTCCGCCGCCAAAACCGCCTCAATCTCCTCAATAGATGTGCCCGTTTTCGCCACTAGGGTCATCGCGCCAGGTTCATAAAGGGTGATCCCCTGCATACGACGGGTGCTGAGTGCTTGTGCCGGCGCTATGCGGCCAATTGGGCGCGTCCCGCCCCCCATGATCTGCAATGGACCCACAGCCTCACGGAGCGTGTCTGCAAGGGCCGCCTCATCTTCAGGGCAAAGCATATCACTCATGACGCCCGCCGCGATTGAGAAACCGACAAGGGGAAGACCTTGGAAGGGTTAAGAAGCCAACCGGGATCAAACACATCTTTGACCGCCATTTGGATCTCCAGATCTTCTGCACTGTATTGGGCCTCCATCAAATCGCGTTTTTCGATACCCACGCCGTGCTCACCTGTCAGACAGCCGCCCACCTCAACACAGAGCCGCAAGACATCCGCCCCCATCGATTCACAGAGCTCAAGATCGCCCTCTTTATTGGCGTTGAACATAATAAGCGGGTGCATATTGCCATCACCCGCATGGAACACATTGCCAACTCGCAACCCATACTGATCCGACAGCTCTTTGATCCGCCGCAGAACTTCTGGCAAGGTAGAAACCGGAATGGTTCCATCCAAACACATATAGTCTGCAACTTGACCCACAGCACCAAAAGCGGATTTTCGGCCCAACCAAATCGCCGCGCTTTCTGCGGCAGATTGGCTTTGGCGGAGCTCTACCGGATTGTGTTTTTTTGCGATCCCGCTGATGCGGTCAAGTTGGTCTTGAATTTCCGCCTCGGATCCTTCGACCTCGACGATCAACAGCGCCTCGCAGTCCGGATATCCAGCCTTGGCAAAATTCTCACAAATTTCAATGATTGGGCGGTCCATAAATTCAATCGCCACAGGCAACACACCCGCTTTTATAATATCGGCCACACAGGCACCTGCCACTTCATTACTGTCAAAAGCGATCATCACCGGGCGCGCACCCTCCGGTTTGGGTAAAATCCGCAATGTAGCCTCTGTAACCACACCAAGCTGGCCCTCTGACCCGCAGATCACACCGAGAATATCAAGCCCAGAAGCATCCAGGTAGCCGCCACCGATCTCAATGATCTCACCATCCATCATCACCAGGGTCACGCCCAAAAGATTGTTGGTCGTCACCCCATATTTCAAGCAATGCGCCCCGCCGGAGTTCATCGCTATGTTGCCCGCGATGGCGCAGGCCAACTGGCTGGAGGGATCCGGTGCATAAAAGAAATTTTCTTCTTCCACAGCGCCAGAGACGCTGAGATTGGTTCGACCGCTTTGCACCCGGATCAGGCGGTTATCGTAGTCCGTTTCCAGAACTTTATTCATCTTTGCAACGCCTAGGATCACACAGTCTGCAGTCGGAAGCGCGCCACCCGCCAAAGATGTGCCCGAACCCCGAGGCACAACCGGCACGCCTTCGCGGTGGCAAATCTTCAAAACATCTGAGACTTCCTGCGTGGTCGCAGGCAAGACTGCGATCATCGGTGGGCAGCGGTATGCGGTGAGCGCATCGCATTCATAAGCCCGGGTTTCAGAAGGGTCATCGATCACCGCATCATAGGGCAAAACAGCGCGCAAAGCCGCAGCAACTTTCGCCTTTTTCGACAGGATTTCCGCGTTTGGTTGTGGCATTTCCATGTTAAACCCTCCAATTGGTAAATAAATATAACCAATTTGGGGGGATCGCAAGGGCAAATCCTCTGTTACACTGGCCGCATGATATTTGACATTATCCTCTCGCAACTCACCACCTTAGATCTCTTTGTCGTCGGATTTGGCCTTCTCGCAGCCTTTCTCATCGGTCATGTGATCGAAAACCCACCCAAGTCACGCGCTTCTGTCACCGCCTTAATGTCCTATTATCGACGCACTTGGATGCTTAATTTCGTCGACCGCGATCCGCGCATTTTTGACTCGCAAATGCTTGCGTCACTGCGCCAGAGCACAGCGTTTTTTGGCTCTACAGCTTTGATCGCCATTGGTGGGCTTTTGGCAATTATGGGCACGCCAGACCGTCTGCTCGAGTTTACCCATGCCCTCACCCAATCGCAGGAAGCAACTGCGCTGAAATTGCAATTCAAATTGGCCTTTGCCGCTCTGTTTTTGGTGCATGCCTTTTTGAAATTTGTTTGGTCCAGTCGCCTATTTGGATATTGCGCCGTCTTGATGGCCGCTGTGCCGAATGATCCAAATCATCCCCAGGCGATACCACGCGCCATCATGGCCGGAGAGATCAATATTCGCGCAGCGCTGAGCTTTAACCGCGGGCTGCGCGCCATGTATTTTGCGCTTGCATCTCTGGCCTGGCTGGCCGGCGCCCCTGTCTTGCTTGCGGCCTTTGTAATTACCATTTGGATGCTCTGGAACCGTGAATTTTCCTCCCAGGCCAGCGCACTTTTGAAAACTGGGATCACGGAGACTGATACATCATTTACCCCAGCGCCCTTCGCGCAACCATCCCGTCAAAAGCCCAAGAGCGGCAAAAATGAGATAGACCCAAGCGGGTAAGAACTGCCCGATCTCGACCCCCCGCACAACATAGGACTCGCGCGAGACAAGCCCGATCCACCCGCGCCCATGGGCCGGCCGTCCATTGCGAATGTTGCGAAACTTTGGCAGACCTTCAGCTAGAGCCAAAGCGCCACCATTGGCTTTGGACAAAATGGGCGCCATCACCCGATCCGTCGCAATGGTTTGAACAAACTCCCGCGGCGCTGCCGGACCCAACGCGGCCACGATCTCCAAATCTCCAGAGCCCAAACGATATAGTCCTAAATCTTCACTGACAATTTCAGCCTCATACCGGCCAGGTGCCACGGGTTGCAAAGCTATGGTCAGCTGCTTACCGTTTGGCGTTGTAATTTCAAGTGGCGCAAGCGGACCCTCCGTCAAGCTGCGCCGCGTCACCAGTAGCCCGCTTTCCATTGGCTCTGCCAGAAGCGCCTCCTCTTCAAGGTCCGGCTCTTTCATCGACCAATGGGCCACGCGGCGCAGTAATTCCGCCTGTGGCCCGCCCCCTTCATAGCCACGATCCCAAAGCCAAGCATGATCCGAGGCCAAAAGTGCGACCCGCCCTTCACCAACACGGTCGACAATCAGCAAAGGGGACTCGCCGCGTCCCGTCATCAGCACCTGACCAGAGGTCGTCTCAACCTCAATCTGCCGCAACCAGCGCCCCCAGCCTGTATCTGGCGCAAAACGCTCTAGGCTCTCACTGACCGGATGTTTGAGACCAAATTCTGTCACCTTTGGCATGATCGGTTCCTCAAAAACCCGAGAGGTCGGCCGGCCAGGCAGTATGGCTCCAAGTGGTGATCGATAAATACTATTGGCCCCCGCATAGTCAGGTCCGGCCGCCACCAAAACAGCGCCACCTTGACGGACGTAATTGGCAATTGACTCAAAATACTCCGTTGGCAACAAACCACGGCGTTTGTAACGATCAAAAACAATCAGATCGAATTCGCCAATTTTCTCAAGAAACAATTCACGGGTTGGGAAGGCAATCAAAGACAATTCCGTCATCGGCACCCCATCTCGCTTTTCCGGTGGGCGCAAAATGGTGAAATGTACCAAATCGACATTACTGTCCGACTTTAAAAAATTGCGCCATGTGCGCTCGCCCGGATGCGGCACCCCCGAGACCAGCAAAACGCGAAGCCGGTCGCGCAGGGCATTGATCTGCACAACCGCCGCATTGTTGCGATCGGTCAACTCACCGCTCATATCTGGCGTAGAAAACTGCAAAATATTCATGCCGCCATGGCCCAGTGACACATCAACCTCGACTTCGCGGTTCACTGGAATTTGATACCGCTGCTCTGGTCCACCATCCACCGACAGGATGAGATCTGCGAAAGCCGCTTGTGGCGCGGCCCCTTGATCCTCGACCAAAAGTGTCAGGGTGATGGGCTCGTCCAAAATCGCAAAACCTGGGGCATTTTTAACCAATAGTCGACGATCCCAATCGCGCGGTCGTCCAGTGAGCAACAGATGCAGAGGTGCCGGCAACCTCGGGGCAAACTCTGTATCGTGAATCTGTCCATCTGAGATCACAATCGCTCCAGCAATTCGGTCCCCCGCAGTTTCAGATAGGGCCTGCGCCAAAGCGGACATGACTTCAGAGCCACCTGGCCCAGCTGCATCTTCCACCTCTACCAGTCGCATCTCAGTTCCAGGCCGATCCGCAAGCTGCGCCGTGACATGAGCCAAGGCCACCTGGGTTTGCGCTGCGCGATCCGACAGCATCTGACTCGACGAGCGGTCTACAACCACGATGACAATATCCGCTTCCGCTTGCCGCTCTTCAGTTTTCAGGGATGGATTGAGCAGTGCCAGAAACACACAGACCACAGCAAAGCCGCGATAGGGCCAGCCAGTCAGTCGTCGAAACACCGCAAATACCAAAACCGCGAGCCCAGCTAGCGCCAAAGCCCCTATCAGCCAGAACGGTAGAAGCGGATCAAAAAGCATTGCATCCAGCCTCATTCGCCCAACCTCCGAAGAAGTTCAGGGACATGTACTTGATCAGATTTATAGTTGCCTGTTAAAACATGCATGATCAGATTGACCCCAAACCGCAGGGCAATCTCGCGCTGCCGCTCTCCAGCCCTGCCGCGACCCACAGGCAGGAGAGGCGCTCCTGCTTCATCCACAGCCCATGCAGCCGCCCAATCATTGCCGCCAATTACAATTGGGGTGACCCCATCATTGAGGTTGCGAAACGGCATGCCTTCCACCTGCACGCTTGCATTTTGCGGAGCTTCCACCCAAATTTCCTGGCTCGCAAATCGGCCTGGGAAATCTTGCAGCAGATAAAAACTGCGCGTCAGCACATGATCCGGCGCTATCGGCGCCAAAGGTGGCAGATTCAGCCCCGCAGCCAGTTGTTGCAGCACACGGCCTTCCTTAGTCGTCTGGCCGACACGCGCAATTTCACCATCCCTTGTATCAAATAAGATCATCCCGCCACCTTTGAGGTAACGGTTCAATTTGCGCTGCTCCTCAGCAGACAAAGGCTGCTGCCCCAAGGTGATTGGCCAATAGAGAAACGGAAAGAACGACAATTCATCACGGGCCAGAGACAAACCCATTGGCGCGGCCGGTTCAATGGAAGTGCGTTGAAAAAGCGCCTGTGACAACCCAAGCAAACCGGCGTGGGAAATCTCATCCTGCCGTGCATCCTGGGTTTTAACATAAGCCAAAACTACCGCACGACTGGCGGCTATCGCTTGGGCCTGCAGAGTTTGTGCCGATGCGCTCTCAGAAAAAATATTTATGAGAAGCGCTCCAAAGATTGCCCCCAAGACGCCACCACGCAGCCGGCCAGATATCCAAAGCGAGGCCACAACATCTGCAGCCAGCAAACACAAAGCCAACACCAAAAACCAAGCGCCCAGGCGATGCGAGCGCGGCTGATCTTGCCCCAACAACCGCACCTCATCCGGCCAAAGCGCTGGCGATAATTGGCTATCGTTTGAAAGGATATTGCGCGACCAACGGCGGTCTTTTCCTTGATACAGACCCGCCGGGGTCTGTGGAGAGATCGCTGCCTGTGCTAACTCAGCGCCTGCAATACCGGCACGATCACCAACCTGCATCAATTTACCGGTACCATCTAACTGCTCGACCAATTGCCAGGTGCTACCCGCTAAAGAATCCGGTTCGAAATTCGCAGCACTCCCAACAACGGATAAGCGCTCCAACATGGCTACAAAGAGCCCTGAAATCGGCAAGTTTGACCATTCTGTATTGGCAGTCACGTGAAATAAAACGACCTGCCCTTGCCCAAGCTGCCTTCGGGTCACCAATGGGGTGCCATCGCTCAGGCGCGCGATCACATGGGGCGCCAAATCTGGCCCAGGCTCGGCCAATACCTGTGCGGTGACCGTGACCTCATCCGGCGTCGGCAAGCCATAAAACGGCGTATCAATCTCAAAGCCCTGAAGGGTTTTTGGCGCACCCCAAGACATGGCCCCGCCTACCGTTCGCCCACCAGCCCGCAGTTTGACCGGTAAAAGCGGATCACGCGCTTGCGCCTCAAATTGTGCTGCTGCCAAACGCGCTCCAGCAAAGCGCACCAAGGTGCCCCCCTCAGCCACCCAATCCGCCAGGGCCTCTTTTGAGACAATCTTGGCGACATCCGCTAAAATAATCGCATCAGGATTGGCCAAAATCACGTCATCCAACGTACCTTCGATCAAATCTGCAACAGGAGACAACGCTTGGGTCAAATAGTGATCTGGCGCAAACAGGATCAGACCTTCACGATCGGATGTCTCCCCAGTGAGAATAGCTATTTCTGGACGTTTAATGCGATCATCGGTCAAACGCACCGCTGCCGCAGATTTATGGGTCACAACCGCAAGCCGTGAAATTCGGTTGCGCATCTCCAACGGCAAATCAACTGCTGTGGTCGCACGCAACGCGCGCTCCGTAAAGTTTATATCAGCAGTTTGCAAACGACGTTCCACGCCAGATGGATCTAACCCGAGTATATCAACCGCAACTACCTGCGCCTGTCCGGCTGTCGTCCGTACGGCCGCAATCTCAATCCCCTGTGCCGTCGTCTGCACCGGCAACAGACCTAGTGGACTGCTGAGGCTCATGGCGACCTCTACCGATCCATAGCGCAACAATTCGCGGGCTAATTGGGTCCGGCCAGACCAATCGAGCGGTGAGGCCAGCCAATGCGTGTCAAAATCACCCAAAGGCTCAAACTGGCCTTGCCAGCTCTCCTTCGGCAACCAAGCGTTTGGCTCAGCAGCCTTAATGGCAGGGGCCACTTCCGAGGCTGCCGAAAATACCAGGTCATCCTGTGGCGCCGTGAGCTGTAAAAACGCCACGGGACGCCCTTGGTTCCGGGACTGTTGCACTACCTCCAGCGCCGCGCGTTGTTGCGCTGCCCAATCGCTGGCATCTGCCCAGCTTCCCTCCAGAATCACAAGAAGCTTTGACAAGCTTTGCCCCTTTGGTGCCGGGTTCACAATCGGACCGGCCAAGCCAATAATTAAACAGGCCATCACCAAGGCCCGCAACAGCAAAAGCCACCACGGGGTTTTGTCCGACTGGACGTCCTCATCCTTCAACCCCAATAGCAGCGCCACGCCGGGAAAAACCCGTCGGATTGGCGCTGGCGGTAAAGCCCGCAGCAGGATCCACAACAGCGGCAAGGCTAGAAGCCCCAAAAGCAACCAAGGCGCCATAAAACCGATCGTGGAAAACAGCGTCATCGGCGGTCTTCCAAGGCGTGATAAAGATCCAACAAGGCACCACTTGCCAGTTGATCTGTATTGTGCATGAAAAATTGCCAGCTCAGACTCTGCGCCAAATTTTCGAGCTGCGCCTTGCGCTCTTCTAAAGCCTCAAAATATAGAATCCGAAGATCATCGGCCTTCTGGCTCTCATGACGCAAACTGCCCGCCATGCTTTCAAAAAGGGTGTGACCTTTAAAGGGAAAGTGAAGCTCTTGAGGATCTAACACCATCAGCAACACACCCTGCACTTGTTGACCGGCGGCCCGTGTCACCGTTTCGCGGAACGCTGCCAAATCACCGAAAAAATCAGAGGCAAAAACTGCCAAACTATTCGGCATCAAACCCTCAATTTTCGGTGTGCCAAAATCATGCGACGCCGGGCGCGCCATCGCCTGTGCTAGGGCAGAAATCTGCGCACGGCCGGTTTGTGGCGGCAATGACCCATCACTTGTGCCGACGCGCTCACCAGCCTGATTGAGGAGAATGGCCAGAGCCAAAGCGATGACCGCGGCCCGGTGCAGCTTACTCTCTTGCTGACTGAAAAATTGCATCGCGGCAGAATTGTCGACCCAAAACTGCACCACCTGCGCCGCCTGCCACTCGTTCTCGCGCACAAATTGCTCATCTGCGCGCGCAGATCTCCGCCAGTCGATCGCGCGCAATGCATCACCGGCCTGTGCGGGGCGGAACTGCCAAAAGACATCCCCCGGCCCAGCACGCCGCCGGCCGTGCCCGCCCAGTGAAAAACTCTGAGCAAGTCTCTGCGCCTGCGCCAAGAGCTGTGGCCAATCAGGCGTCAGCTCTAAGGCCGCGTTTAAGGGCAAGTTTGGATTCAAGGCTCCGCTTTCTTTTCTAAGATCATCTGCGTGACATCTCCAATCAGCTCAAGCTGGGTGATGCCGCGTGCCCGAGCGCCAAATCCCAATGCCATACGGTGATTGAGCACCGCAGGCGCGAGATCAGAGACATCCTGAGCTGAGGGTGCATAGGCCCCGCGTAACAAAGCACGCGCGCGCACAGCCAGCATCAAGGCCTGCGCCGCGCGCGGCCCCGGACCCCAGCGCATGTTCTCCCGAACCTGCGCCGGCGCTGATGGATCTTCCGGTCGGAATGCGCGCACCAGATCCAAGATCAATTCTACAATTGCCTCGCCCACAGGCATGCGGCGGATCAAGGCCTGCGCCGCCAGCAACTGATCGGGATCAAAGGCCGCCGAGACCTCCGCCTCCTGCGCGCCTGTGGTCGCCAAAAGAATGTCTCGCTCCGTTGACCGGTCCGGGTAAGGCACTTGGATTTCAAGCAAAAACCGATCGAGTTGCGCCTCGGGCAAAGGATAGGTTCCTTCCTGTTCAATCGGGTTTTGCGTTGCCAGAACATGAAAGGGAACACCCAGCTGCCGATCTTGCCCCGCGACCGTCACAGATTTTTCCTGCATAGCTTGAAGCAGCGCCGATTGCGTTCGCGGACTGGCGCGGTTAATTTCATCAGCCATCAACAATTGGCAAAAAACTGGCCCCTGGATAAAGCGAAATTGCCGCGTACCATCGGATGCGGTCTCTAGGACCTCTGAGCCCAATATATCAGCAGGCATCAAATCAGGGGTGAATTGCACCCGATTGCCGCGTAGTCCCATAACTGTGGACAGCGCCTCAACCAAGCGGGTTTTGCCAACCCCTGGCAGTCCAACCAAAACCCCATGCCCGCCACATAGCAATGTAATGATCACCAAATCCACCACCCGCTCCTGTCCAATGAACACCCCGCGGATCATCTCTCGGGCCTCTGTCAGCCTGTGCCCTAGATCTTGAATTTGTGGAACAAGCGTTTCAGCCTGAGTCATAAGATTGCCTCGCAATAATTTCTATGTGGTATATATCTAGCCTAGCTTAAGAAAAAGAGATGACAACTGATATGAGCGGACAAAATATTGTGACCCCATCGGCGGAAAACATCGCCGCCAGCGTCTCAGCCGCAACCCAGGGCAAAGGCTTGCCACCAGTGCACCTTTGGAACCCGCCATTTTGCGGTGACCTGGACATCCGAATTGCCCGGGATGGCACCTGGTTCTACCTTGGTACCCCCATTGGTCGACCAGCGCTTGTGAAGCTGTTTTCATCGATTTTGAAAAGAGAGGCGGGGAAATATTACCTCGTGACCCCGGTTGAAAAAGTCGGCATCCAAGTGGATGACGCCCCCTTTGTTGCCGTGGATGTGGATCATCGCGACGGCGATTTACATTTCACCACACAGGCCGGCGACACAATGATCGCTGGCCCTGATCACCCGATCCGTGTGGAGCGCGATGCCAAAACCGGCGAGCCCTCCCCCTATGTTCTGGTGCGCAGCAATCTCGAAGCCTTAATTGATCGCAAGAGCTTCTATCGCTTGGTCGACCTAGGCTCGCATGACACATGGGAGGGTGAAAGCTGGTTCGGCCTACGCTCGCAATCCACATTCTTCCCGATGATCCCGTCGCGGGAGTTAAATAATTAATATAAATTAAAATATTTCTCTATAAGACCGTCAATTTCCTGTACTCTCCCGGCATAAGATCCCCCAAACGCCAATCGCCAATTTGCGCGCGGATGAGGCGTAGGCAGGGGTGGCCTACGGCCGCGGTCATGCGGCGAATTTGGCGATTTTTACCCTCGCGTATGACCATCTCGATCCAGCTGTCCGGCACTGATTTGCGCACCCGAATAGGCGGATTGCGTGGCCAGAGGCCCATCGGCCCTTCTATCAGCCGCGCATTGGCAGCTTGAGTAACACCATCTTTCAAACGCACCCCGCGCCGTAGGCTTTGCAAGGCGTACTCTTGCGGGGCGCCCTCAACCTGTACCCAATAAGTTTTTGCCATTTTGTGTTTTGGATCGGCAATCCGGGCCTGCAATTTGCCGTCATCGGTCAAGAGCAACAGCCCCTCGCTGTCCCGATCCAATCGACCAGCAGGATAGACATGCGGAACCGGAACATAGCGTGACAGGGTCTCACGCCCACTGGCCTCGAGGCTTCGATCGGTGAATTGTGACAAGACATTGAACGGCTTGTTGAACAGGATCAGCACGTTAGCGCCTGTTCCAAATCGGCGCATAAATCCTGCGCATCCTCAATGCCGATAGATAAGCGCAGAAGCTGTTCAGGAATACCTGTATCAGGTTCAATCGTGTACCGATGTTCCACAAGGCTTTCCACCCCGCCCAAAGAAGTGGCGCGGTGAAATAAATTCAATCGACCTGCGATCCGCAGAGCATCCGTAGCCCCACCCTTCACGCAAAAAGACAAGAGCGAGCCAAACCCACCTGTCATTTGTCGCTTGGCCACCTTATGCCCTTCGAAATTGGGCAGGCCGGGATAAAATACGCGCTCCACCGCGTCGTGGCTTTGCAAAAATTCTGCCACAGCCTGGGCATTTTGGGACATGCGCTCGACGCGCAAAGGCAGAGTGCGGATCGAACGAATAAGCAGCCAAGCCTCAAAACTGCCGATCACCGCGCCCGCGTCATGACGATCTATG
>Ga0213869_10001066_pt1 | contig 21066 bp, 23 predicted proteins | sample PICome_10_FD_160083 | JGI IMG/M metagenome (GOLD analysis project Ga0213869, IMG submission 160083) | Coastal seawater microbial communities near Pivers Island, North Carolina, United States - PICO132 | ecosystem: Environmental > Aquatic > Marine > Coastal | place: USA: North Carolina...
AAAACATCCAATCATGCAAGGCTTTTTATATGCCGCACTGATTGCCGGTGCTGGTGTAAGTGGAGCTGGTTTAGGTGGTGCAGCCGCACTAGGTTTGTTTAAACTTACTGATCAACTGTTACAAGGAAAAGATGTTAGAAGTGCATTATACAGTGCAGGTAAAACTGGTGCATTAGCCGCAGGTGCAAGTACACTTGGTGATCTAGTACGTGGTGGAGAAGCAGCCGCAGACGTAGCAGGTGCTGATGCCACAGGTACAACACAAGGTGCATTTCAAGGAGGCGGTACTGATGCCGCTATGGCGTTTGACACTCCTGGAAGTATTGATGACATTGTTGCTGACTTTGATGGTAAATTATCAACTGCAGAAATGAATATGATACAAGATTTACCAAACCAAGATGGTATACCGCAGAATGTTATTGATCAGTATAATGTTCAACTAGGACCTATGTACGATGAAGCTGGTTTAAACCTAGCAGATTTCAAACCTGGACAACCATTATCTTCAGAACAAATGGACGGTATCCTTAACTTACAAAATCAAGATGCAATACCTGATGATGTAATCGATCAATACAATGCACAATTACAGTCGCATATTGATGGTGGTGCAAGTTCCGAAGTTGATATTGATAATATTAGCGGCCAGTCAGGTGCTGATCGTAGTGCAACTGCACAAGGCGGAAATGTACAAAGCAACATTGACAAGAGTGTTGCAGATCTGAAAGCAAAAGCAGAACTAGTTGCACCAGGCGGTACAGGAGAAGGAATTGTTGTAAGAGGCAACATTCCAATCACGGACCCAGGACAAATAGAAGAATTCAATAGACTCTTTCCAGGCACAGATGCAATGAGTCCTGAGGCCAAGGAATGGTTAACAACAAATGTAGACGGAGCTGCAGAAAAATTTGATCAAGCGGCGGCCGCAAGGATTGAACCAACTGCAGATCAATTAGCGAATCGTAAAAAGTCAATGGCTTTTCAAAGTGGACATAGTACTAATTCAAATGTGTTATCAGAAGATCAAGTTACAAAATTATTTGTTGCGGTTGCATACAAGCAAGATCTTATGGAAGCACCAGGCATGCTTTCAAAGTTGAAAACACAAGTTGGCAAAGGTGTCACTGCACTAGGACAAAAAGCACGTCAGGTTGGTACAAATATTACAACAAAAGTAACTGCTGATAAACTTATGAAAGCATGGAAAAAAGCAGGAGCAATGACTGATAGTGTACAAGTTGCACAGTTTTTGACAACACAAGGTATTGACGGAGCAGTAATGCAACAAGCATTTCAAACTGCTGGTATTAAAATGCCAGATCTCAAAAAGATAGCCAGCGATGATCCAGTACAAGGTATTGTAAATCAAATTGGGCAAAATCCAGCACTTAAAAAACAAGTATTGGCATACTTGAACGCGGTGACATAATGTATATCAAAGAAGGTGGAAACGTCTTCAAGGACGCCGACGGTGCCATAGCAACAACACGCATCAATCAAACAGACGTAAAGCCAACTGTACAGTGGTTAGAGCAACTTACTGGCTTGCCTTTGATGGATAACATGCTGGGTAGCACAGGACAGAAGCCAACATCAGGTGATTTAGATCTAGCAGTTGATCCTAAAACAATCAGCAAAGATGATCTTGTAGCAAAACTTACCAAGTGGGCAGAGTCACATGGCTTTGATCCTAAGGAATGGATACGCAAGTCAGGAGTCAGTGTACACTTCAAAGCTCCTATTACTGGCAGAGAAGATCAAGGTTATATACAAACAGATTTTATGTTTGTTGAAAAGCCAGACTTTTCAAAGTTTCTAATGAGAGCTGATCCGGCTAGTACATATAAAGGTGTAACACGTAATGTGTTAATGAATTCAATTGCTAAAGCGGCTGGATATAAATTATCACCAAACTCAGGATTGTTAAGTAGAGTTGATAACAGTTTTATTACAGATCAACCAGAACAAATTGCAAAGTACATCCTTAACAAAGGTGCTACAGAAAAAGATCTGTTCAGTGTAGAAGCAATACTCAGTGCATTGCAGAATGATCCAGACAAAGATGCAAAGTTAGCAGACTTTCGTGGCTATGCTGAACGTGAAGGATTGCAATTTGAAAGCATTAAAGAAGGTGGTAGTGATTGGCTTGCAAGACTGCGTGATAGGATTGTAAACCAAGGCATGGAAGTTGTTACTGACAATCAGTCACCATATAAGCCTTATCTTGCAGAAGGTGCCAGGATAGAACACCCAGAAGATTTAGTTTTTGACTATGGATCAAAAGGAATTAAACAAGCACTTGACGGAATAACTCGCAGTGCCGAAGAACCATCAAAGGTTAATACTATCAAATGGGATGGCAAGCCTGCTATAGTATTTGGTCGTGACGATAGTGGACAATTTATACTAACAGACAAGGGCGGCTTTGTTGCAACAGGATACAACGGCATGGCTACTAGTGCAAAAGATATGGCTAGAGTATTCAGCAATAGAAAAGGTGATTACACAGATCTAATTGGTGTATATCAAAAACTGTTTCCATTGTTGCAACGTGCAGTACCACAACATTTTAAAGGATTTATACAAGCAGACTTGCTATACAGTGCAACGCCTCCTGTACAAGATAATTCATATGTGTTTACACCAAATCAAGTGACATATAGAGTAAGTGCTGACACACCACTTGGAAAGGAAATAGGCAACAGTGATGTAGGTATTGCGGTACACACAGAAATTGACAAGCCAGGCGGAACAGTACGTCCGGTAACCACACGTGTTCTTGACAAAGTGCCTGGGGTACTAGCCTTAGATAGCACAATGAAAGACACAGGAAGTGCAATAGAATTAGACAAAGGACTGGTAATAAAAATACAAGATGCATACAATGAATATGCTCCTGCAATTGATGCTTTTTTATCACCACAAGAACTTACACGCAGGAAGATTACAAGCACACCAAAGTTGATGAAGCAGTATATTAATTTTAAAGTTAGGCAAGGTGGGTTTACTAACATGATCAAAGATTTTGGTCCGTGGGTAACACAAAAGATACCTACTCAAGCACCGAGAATAATTGAATGGATGAGTGAGAACCAAGGTGCAGTCAGTGCATTGTTCAGTACATTTGTAAACATAGCATTGCTTAAAGATAAACTGATTAAAGATCTTGACAATCAGGATCAAGATATAAAAGCAGATATCAAAGGCGTAAGCGGACATGAAGGTTATGTCGGTGATGGTATAAAACTTGTAGACAGAGACAAATTCAGCAGAGTAAACTTTGCAGCCAATAATCCAGGAGCAGCATAATGTCAGATGCAGAAGCAGGAATACAATTTATCTATCATATGAGAGAACACATAGTAGACGTAGGCATAGCAACAGTATACGCAATAGCAGTTTATGCGTTGGTTTTATGGATAAAGAAAAAGTTAAGTTAATGAGTGTAACCGCAGTAGATATACAACAATTAGAGACTTTTGCAGACAGAATATTTGCAGACGTTGGTATCGACGTGGAATTTACAAAGCATTTTAAAGACAGAGTAAACAGTGAACGCAATGCCAAGCCTATAGTACCAGCAGAACTCACACGTTTATTCAAACAAGAACGAAAACGTTACGGCAAGCCTATTGCACAGATGGGCCCAGATAGCGAAGCAGTGATGCGTGATTTACAAACTGACATTAATGTACCTTTCGCATTGGTCTTTGACAAAAACAACAACGAACTGGATTTGATTGCTAAGACTGTAATGCGTAAGGACAACTTTTCAACTCCTAATCGTATATTTGCCGTAGAAGACTCGCCATTTAAAATTGGCACACGGTATGAGATGCCACGTAAAAGTGTGCGTCCTGTGCCTGTGGTAAAAGAAGGTGCAACTAAAAAGCATCCTAAAGAGCCTGGTGCGTACTTAATGACACACAACGGATTAGAATACAAAATATCAAGACACCTAGATGATAACGATATACACAGAGGCGAATGGGATATATTTGTAAAAGGTATAAGTGCATTTACAGGCGACAAATGGGAATGGGTAGACACTGTAAGTCAAAGATGGAATGCTATTGCCCGTGTAAAAGGACTGTCAGAAAGCACTGAAAAAGAAAAAATTGCATTTGATTGGTTAAGTGAAAGTCGTGCATATAGAACACCAAGACAACTTAACGGACTTAAACAAAGCCAACTAGGTGAGCAGTTGTTTGAACAACTGTTAGCGTTGCAGATACTAGCAAACAGTGATCCAATATATGCGGCACGTGTGTCTGAGAATATAATGAAGTTGCAAAATTGGCCTGGCTTTAGAACTAGCCAACCAGACTTGTATAATATTATAGCAATGATAATGAAACCAGAAAAGTTCAAAGATCGCATTGCACAAGATGTAAAAATTACCATCCCAGAACTACGTTTAAAACGTAATTTACGTGCGATTGCAAAACGTGACTTTCAAAACAGTGATTACAGCTACATGATGCTCATGCTACAACGAAACATGGTAGATTTTTTACCAGCACCACTGATACAAATGCGTAGACAAATTGCAAATTGGGAACGTATTGTACCGAGAGATAAAAATGTAATACGTGATAGACTCATGCTACAGATGCGTAAATCGGGCTTACAGAACGAATTTTACGAGTTTTTACGTCGAACAAAAATCTTCAAAAAACGCTAATCCTGGGGTCAAAAACCGACAATCTCTGCTAAATAAAAGTAGGAACCGAAAGATCGATTCCACCATTAGATATAGGAGATTAAAATGGCAACATTCACAAGAACCCACGGTAATGCTCAAGAAGTATTCCACATTGATACCGATAACGGAAGTTTATCCGGTGCATTAGCATCATCATCACCAGTTAACTTTACTGGACCAAAATTAGACTTCTTCAAAGTAATCGTAGAGAACGCATCAAACGCAGCTCAAGACTTACAAGCACAAGTCGGAACAGATTTAGCAGTAGAACAAATTCTAGAAACTATTAACTCTGGATCAGCAGGTGTTTATCTTTACCAAGTAGAAGATGACTCAACTGGTCAAATTTCTTTAGGAATTTATCCAACAGGTGCATACACAACTGCTACACTACAAGCAAAAATAAGAACACTTACTGCTGCTGGTTCTGGAAGCATTGACTGTTCAGGTTCAGACGTTACTTCAGGTAACTTCAAGTTAGCATAATTTTAATTTTTTATTAAAATTCATTAAAACCCTAGTTTTTATTAACTAGGGTTTTTTATGACTAAATATTCGCATGCAAAAGACCGAATGGATATATGAAAGTCCTGACAAAGGAAACACAGTATACAGACGCCGTGCTAACAGCAGTGAACGTGAGCTTGTAATCAAGAAGCCAGATGCTCATACTATTTCACCACATTTAACTGAAATTGTTACTGAAAGTGCAAACGATCCGGCGTTAAAAGAAATGCTAGACAAACTACAAGTTTACTGGAGTTTAAGAAATGCAAGTAATTGACGTGGTCACATATTTTGATTGCACTCCGACTGCAACTAAAAGTTATAGAAAACTGCAACCAAATACAACAAATGCAGTAGGACATAAAATTAACACCATTGACGATTGGAACTACAGTCGCAACCAACAACGCAATTGGGAAACTATATTGCAAGTAGTAAGTTTAAAAACACAAGCCATTGGCATTACTGAACCAGTTTGCCTAACCAAAGAAAATCAAAAAGTATGGCAGTTTACATTTGGCATGGAACACGAAGGTATCTATGATGATGGTAATGATCAACTTGGATTGCTAAAGCAGGAAGTACACGGCGTTCCAATGATTGTTGGACTTAATGAAACATATAAAGAAGGCTTTCTCATGCCTTATTTACTCGCTACAGGCGAAAATCAGAATATTATGTTTACACTATTGGACCAACTACAGGCATCTGATATACTATAAAATTAATAAATACATTTAATAAAGGAATTAGAAAGACTACGATGGTAGACACAGCACCAATCGAAAAAAAGAGTTTAGAAGCACATGTTGATTTATGTGCAGAGCGATATAAATCTATGGCCTCAAATATAGAAGGCTTAGATAAAAAAGTAGATCGCTTGGAAATGATGATTAATGAAGTTCATGGTATGGTCCAGAAAATGGCCCAAAGAAGAACCGACCAGCTACTTGGCTGGGGAACAGGTATAATTGCAGCTCTTGTAGGAACAGTTGGATGGCTAGTGATAACTTACGTGGTCGGGTAACAGAAAAAGCCTCCCGATTATTAAATAAAATTGCAGATGAACTTCTGAACTCAAACCCCAATGCTATATTTAGAAATGGTGATAGCATAATGGCGTTTGCAGACTATGAAATAGTTCGAGAATCGCAGGATGAATATTCTGTTTACAAAGACGATATGTTAATGACTTCCTGTGCTACATGTAGAATTGCACTTAGTTATTGTATACTTGACAAAAATAAAATGTTGACTGATGCAAAAAATTTGGTTGTACTTGAAGATAAAATATTAGGTAGACAAAATGAAATGATGCACTATAGACATGTTGCTTCTAGTTCAAAAGTAGATGAATTCAGACGCGAAGTAGTTCTACATAGACTTACAAGTGCAAAAGCTGAATATCAAATGTTGCAAAAACAATTGACTAAAAGTATAAATGTTGCTAAATACTGTCAACAAAAAGGATTCGACAATGAAATTATTTGACTTAGATTCACCACAAACTAAGCAGTCTAAAAAAGTTCTAGAGAGCTATTTTGGCAACAACATTGACTTTGCAGCCATGAAACCACAAGCGGCTAGCGATATGTTGACAAAAGTTCGTGGGTTGATATATGAACACCGTACAACTAAATCAGTCGTGCAAAGCGAAAACGATACCACGTACATGAAGTTAATTGTAATGGAAAGAGGATTGAATGCACGTTTGCGTGAAGCAAACATTACACTTGAACCACAAACTGGTGCAACACAAATCAAAAACGACGGTGACATAATTGGATCTACAAATGATCAATCAACTGCTATGCAGTTCAAAAAAGATGTTGAAGATGGTAAAATTACACTTGGTGAAGAAGAGCTAGTAAGAGAAGCAGAAAACTGGATCAAGAAAGCAACAAGTAAAAATCCTGGTGCGTTTACAAGACAAGCAAAGGCTGCTGGCATGAGTACAACTGCATTTGCCAACAAAGTATTAGCAAACAAAGATGACTATAATGCTAAAACAGAAAAACGTGCAAACCTTGCAAAGACACTAAGCAAGTTTGAAGGCAAAGCAGGTAAAGTGCTTAACCAGATTGCTGAAGGTGCTACACTTAAAATGTCAGGTCGTGTACTAAGTGAAAGCGAAGTACAACAAGCACAAGTTGTTTTGGCTGCACAGGACATGGTAGACAGAATGCAGAAGATGTTAGAAGACGTGACATCAATGCAGTTTAAAGATTTACCTGCACTGGCTGGAAGCATACAAACAACAATAGGCACTAACGAAGCACAAGCATTTAATGATGCAGCCGGACAAAGTTTAGCAGTGTTAGTTGATGCAATACAGGCTTCAAAAGTTGAAATGGAAACTGCACAAGGAACACTAACAGGTGTTGCTCCTGTGGTACCAGGACAAGAAGAAGTTGCAGGCACTCCAGCAATAGATGAGCCAGTAGCAGATCCACTAGCGGCAGATCCAATTGATGCAGTTGCAGACGTAAATGTTGATGCAGAAGCAGGCGGTGAAGCAGTTGATGTAAATGTTGATGTACAAGATGGAGCTCTTGGTAGAGCAAGAAGATAAATGCGTATACTTGAGTTCACAAGTAGATCAGATAAACCATCTGCACAACAATTAACTGCACTAGCAGAATATCTACTTGGTCGTGCAGACGATGAAGATACTCAACACACTGTACCAATAGATGTTTTTCTAAGTATGGCACACAACATGGGTGTAAACATCACTGATCAACAACTACGTACTCTTGCAACACAAGATCCTCTTAAGAACATTATTCAAAATGTAGATGCAGACAACATTGTACTTGTCGGAGCTGGCATCACTGGTGATGAGGGCGAAGATACTATGACTGTTGATCAAGCACAAGATACCGTAGCCGGTATGGCAGATGCTGCAAATCCACTTACATAAATGAAAACACTTATAACTTTTGGTGATAGTTGGCCACAAGGCGGAGAACTACAAGAGGATCTCGGTCAGTACCCGTACGGGCGACAACTTGCAGATCAGTATGGATTTAAGTTTTATAATTATGGTTCACCAGGTGCAAGTAACGAAGATATGGTTTTACAACTTCTTGAATCAAAGTTAGAGAATGCAACTGCAATCTTCTTTTTAACAAACCCAGCAAGGAGCATGCATTGGCCATTGGGTATGAGTTGGCGGCATGACAGTAACGAAAGAAAACATTGGTGTTCAGATGCAAAGGATTTTGTTAAAACACTAAAATTACACTTTCATGATGACAATAAAGATACTATTAGAACAAGTATGAGCGTAATTACACTACAACAAATGTGTAAAACACTTAACATCAACGACTATTACTTTGCAGGATGGATAAGACAAACAGATTGGCTACCTGGCGTAGACACTGATAAAATTTACAAAGGCGGAAATGAAACTGCGGCTGATTGGCTAGGAGCAACTGATCATAATGGCGAGCACTTACTTGGTGTACAAGATAATGAATACATACGTCCAAACTTTGCCCATCCTAATCATAATGGACATGCTCTAATTGCAAAAAAACTTGCAGAATGGATAAAACTATAGTATAATAGATACATGCTTATAGAAAAATTTCAATACAAAAATCTCTCACGTAAACAGGTCGACGGCAAGCGACTGTATTCTACTCCTGATGGCAATGCCGTGCCCAGTGTAACTACCATACTAGGTGCTACACAATCAAAAGAAAAGCAAGAAGGTCTAGCACGATGGCGTAAACGTGTAGGCACTGACCAAGCACAAAAGATAGTTACTGAAGCTGCCAACAGAGGTACACGAATGCATACCTATTTAGAAAACTACTGTATTGATGGCACTATCAAAGAGCGTGGTAACAATCCATTCAGTTGGCAATCACATGCTATGGCACAAGCAGTAATAGAACAAGGTATGTGCAATGTTGACGAAGTATGGGGTGTTGAAGTACCCATGTACTTTCCGGGAATATATGCAGGTACAACAGACTGTGTCGGTGTACACAGCGGTGATGATGCAATCATGGATTTTAAACAATCAAACAAGCCCAAGAAAGTTGAGTGGATTGAAGATTACAAACTACAACTTTGTGCATATGCAGAAGCACACAACGAAGTATATGGAACAAAAATACGTAAAGGTGTAGTGCTTATGGCAGTTAAGCCAGCAGTTGATGACATGGGACATTTAAAAGAAGATCCTTTATATCAAGAGTTCGTTGTCGAAGGTGACGACTTTGAACACTGGCGTCAACAATGGTGGAAACGTGTAGAGCAGTACTACACTCAGTAAATAGGTAAATACTGCTAGATTACGGAGTTTCAATAGATGGCAATAGTACAAGTATCGCGTATTACAAACCGCAAAGGGTTGAGTGAAAATCTTCCACAATTAGCAGGTGCTGAATTTGGTTGGGTAATTGACCAACGTAAATTATACATAGGTAACGGAACCATAGCAGAAGGTGCTCCGGCTATTGGAAATACAGAGATACTAACACAGTATAGTGATATACTTGCAATATCATCTGCTTACACCTATAAAGGCGAACATGCAGGGTATACAGTACAAACTGGACCTACATCAAGTGATCCTGTTGCACAAACACTACAAGCAAAATTAGATAACTTTGCTAGTGTACTAGACTTTGGTGCAACTGGTGATGGAGTAACAGATGATACAGATGCTATTAACAGAGCTTTGTTTCAATTATTTTGTAGACAAACTAATACAACAATCAGACGTAGTTTATTTTTTCCAGGCGGAACATATAGAATAACACAACCAATACTGGTACCTCCTTATGCGAAACTATTTGGAGACGGGCCTGACAGTGCTATACTTGAAATGGATGTAGGATCAGACAGTTCTTTTGGTGCATATGTTATTCAAACTGCTGACAGTTTGCAACAGACAGGTGTAAACATTGGCAACAACAGTGCAACTGCTCCAAGAGATATAGTCATTAGTGGCATGAGCTTTACTAGTTTAGAAGCAGGTGTAGACATGATGCTTATTGACAGAGCAGATGGTGTAAGTGTAACTAACTGTAACTTCAAGGGCAATTTATCAACCAATCCAGCAGACGCAAGTGCAGATATTGCTGGAGTGCGTTTTGATAGTACTGCATCAAATACTTGTAAACAAATAGAATTTAATAACTGTAAGTTTAGTTTTTTAACTTATGGACTTAACACTGACGAAAACATACAAGGTGTAACTGTACAAAATTCACAGTTTACAAACCTATATCAAGGCGTGTTGCTAGGCACAGGCACACCAGACAATGGCGGCCCTGAAGGAGTTAGAATTGTACAAAACTTGTTTGATAAGATTGGCAAGCAAGGCATAAGCATTGGTGCAGTTGCATACAATATAAGTGCATACAATATTTTCTTAGACGTGGCAAACGATTACTTAGGAGCAGGTAACCAGGCCGCACCGGTTATCGAATTTAACGGTGATAACAATGTTAGTGTTGGAGATATGTTTGAACGTAGCGATGCTGATGACAGATCACAACGTCGTGTAAAAAACAATGGCAAAGCCTGTTACGCACTTATAAATGGCGACGAAATAAAATTTGGAACTTATTATAGACTTGCAGGATCAAAAGCAGACCTATCAGTACAAGGAAGTGCAACAACAATTTTTACTGTAAACACCGGAAACGCAGCCGCTTTCAATGTAATATATCAATACAAAGAACCAACAACTAACGTAATACGTTTTGGAGAGTTAAGAGTTGTAGGACAAGATACAGATGATAGTGCCGGAACACTAGCATATGTAGATGACTTCTCAGAAGATAATCCAAACAGTTTTGTACTCAGTGCAGTACAAAGCGGAACATCAATCAGCATACAATACACAAGCACGATTGCAGCAACCTTTAAGTACTCAATAGAACATCTTAGTTTATAAAATATATTGCAAAGGTGATACTTGCGATAACTAGTATACAAGATTTTTATAGCCAAAAAGACCTATTATGGTCTTGCAAAATTCTTATGAATATGCTATACTAATCGTATATCAGAATTACTATATAGTCCAAGTGAACAATGGATTATACACACTTAATTGGATGGTGGATAACACAGTAAATAGGACACTTAAAGAATTCCAAAAAATTAACCAGAAACATAGACTCTGCTATGTTTGCACACAAGATTGATAGAAAGGCCCCCATAAATGACAATCCAAGTTACTAAGAGAGACGGAAGTAAAGAAGCATTAGACATTGAAAAATTACACAAAGTAGTGATGTGGGCAACAGAGAATATAACCGGGGTAAGTGCAAGCCAAGTTGAAATAAGCAGTAATGTACAGTTTTATGATGGCATCACAAGTACAGACATACAGGAGACACTTATAAAAAGTGCCGCTGATTTAATATCAGAAGAAACACCAAACTATCAAACAGTTGCTGGTAGACTTATTGTATATCATATTAACAAAATGGTTTATGGTGGTGCTACGCCTTGGCATATTTACAAACTTGTAAAGCACAATGTTGAAAAGGGTTTCTATGATACAGAACTGTTAAGTGAATACACTGAAGAAGAATGGAATACCATCAACAGTTGGGTAAAACATGAACGTGATGAACAACTAACATATGCTGCCATGGAACAGTTTCGTGGCAAGTATCTTGTACAAAACAGAGTAACAAAAACACTTTATGAAACTCCGCAAATGGCATATATGCTTATAGCGGCCACACTGTTTCAAGACTATGATCGCAAAAACAGACTGCGTTATGTAAAAGATTACTATGATGCTATTTCAACACACCAAATTAGTTTACCAACTCCGGTAATGGCAGGAGTGCGTACACCACAAAGACAGTTTTCAAGTTGTGTACTAATAGAAACTGATGATAGTTTAGATAGTATAAATGCAACTGCAAGTTCAATTGTAAAATACGTTTCACAAAAAGCAGGCATTGGTATTAACGGTGGACGTATTAGAGCATTAGGGTCACCTATTAGAAACGGTGATGCTTATCACACTGGCGTTGTGCCATTTTACAAAATGTTTCAAGCCGCCACACGTAGTTGTTCGCAAGGTGGAGTGCGTAACGGAGCGGCAACACTATATTATCCACTGTGGCACCTAGAAGTTGAAGACTTGTTAGTGTTGAAGAACAACAAAGGTACAGAAGACAACAGAGTTAGACACATGGACTATGGTGTACAGTTTAACAAACTTATGTACGAACGTTTAATGTCAGGTGGAGACATTACATTGTTCTCTCCAAATGATGTTCCTGGTTTGTACGATGCATTCTTTGCAGACCAAGACAAGTTCCGTGAATTATACGAAGCTGCTGAACGCAAGACAAGTATACGTAAGAAGAAAATAAGTGCCACAGAGTTGTTTAGTGCCTTTATGCAAGAAAGAAAAGACACAGGAAGAATATACTTGCAAAATGTAGATCATGCAAATGAGCACAGTAGTTTTAAAACAGATGTTGCACCTATAAAGCAAAGCAACTTGTGTTGTGAAATAGACTTGCCAACCAAGCCTCTTGATGATATAAATGATGTAACCGGTGAAATTGCTTTGTGTACATTAAGTGCAATTAACTGGGGTAGTTTTTCAAATCCAGAGGATATGGAAAAGGCATGTACACTTGCAGTACGTGGACTTGATGCACTCTTAAGTTATCAAAACTATCCAATCATAGCCGCACAAATGGCAACGGAAGGTAGACGTCCTTTAGGTGTTGGTATAATTAATCTTGCATACTTTCTTGCAAAAAATGATACCAGTTACAGTGATCCAGATGCACTTAAACTAGTAGATACATGGGCTCAACACTGGAGTTATTACTTGATAAAAGCAAGTGCTGATCTTGCGGAAGAGTTTGGTGCATGTCCAATGAATAACGAAACAAAGTATTCAGATGGTGTGTTGCCAGTTGACACCTACAAGAAAGATGTTGATGAACTAGTGTTACATGTTGATGCAGTTGACTGGACAGGATTGAGAACACAACTTAGAGAAACGGGCATACGTAATTCAACACTGATGGCACTTATGCCTGCTGAAACATCAGCACAGATAAGCAACAGTACAAACGGCATTGAGCCACCAAGAGCATTTGTAAGTATCAAGCAAAGCAAAGATGGTGTACTTAAACAGGTTGTGCCAGGATATGCACGTTACAAAAACAAATACGAACTACTATGGGACCAAAAGTCTCCAGAAGGTTACATAAAGATAATGGCAGTTATGCAAAAATATATTGATCAAGGCATAAGTGTAAACACGTCTTACAACCCTGTACACTATGAAGATGAAAAGATACCAATGAGTGTAATGTTACAACATCTGCTACTATGTTATAAATACGGCCACAAGCAGTTGTATTACTTTAACACATTTGATGGTGCTGGAGAAATCGACATAGACAAGATGAATGAAACACAACAACAAGAACTAACTATCGAAGAGCCTATGTACGAAGAAGCCTGCGATAGTTGCACAATATAGGAAACACAATGAGTGTATTGAATACAACCAATAGAGACCATACGACCAGTCTTGCATTCCTTGATTCAATCAAGTTTAAATTTAAGCCACAATACTTTCATTCAGTAAAAAATAATTCTAATAAACTTCTTATTTGTGCTGGAGATAGCTGGACATGGGGAGATAGTTTAGGTGGTAGCAAACTAGATTCTCCAAATGTAGTTAAGGATAAACATAGGAAAGAACACATATATGGCAGTATAATTTCTAAGAAAATAAATTCAGATTTTATCAATATTGCTAAACCTGGCGGATCGAATATTGAAATTCACGATATGTTAGCAGTGGTATTAGAAGATGCTGTTTTGGATAGCTTATATAACGAGATTCATGTCATTATATGCCTAACTGAAAATTGTAGAGAAGCATCAGGAGATCCAATCTGGGTACCATCGAATTTAGATAACATAGAAACAATAGACGATTTTCTAAAAGCATATGAACAAAACATGTTTTTGTCTTTAAGAGAAAATTTTATAGACAAGTATCCTGATATAAACTTTTATATTGGCAGAAATTTTACCTTTTCCTATGATGAAACTATATTAGGAGATAATGTGTTAGATAAATTGTGGATTCAATGTTTAGAAATAAACGAGCCGTATCCAGAAGATGTGCGTTTTACTTCGGATATAGCAATAACTCCATTGATAACGTGTTTGATAAAACTCGGCATTCATAAAAAATTAAAATATACGTTGATGGAATTTTTTGCTCGTAGTAATTTGGCGGTAGATTGGTTAGAGAAGAGTCCGTTAAACTATAACGAAGAGACCAAACATCCTACCGAAAAAGGACACGAAATTTATGCAAATTACATATATAATAAAATAAAGGAAAGAATAGAATAGATGAGTGTATTAAATACAACCAATAGAGACCATACGACCAGTCTTGCATTCCTTGATCCAGCAGGCGGAGTTGGAATACAACGTTATGATACCCTAAAGTACAGACAGTTTGATAAACTAACCGACAAGCAGTTGGGTTTCTTTTGGAGACCAGAAGAAGTAGATGTACTACGTGATGCAAAAGACTTTAAAGAGCTTACTGCCAATGAAAAGCATATCTTTACTAGCAATCTCAAAAGACAAATACTTTTGGATAGTGTACAAGGTAGAGCACCAATTGAGGCATTTGGTCCTATTGTGAGTTTGCCTGAGTTGGAAAACTGGATTATCACTTGGACGTTTAGTGAAACAATACATTCAAAAAGTTACACACACATCATCCGTAATGTATATGCAAATCCAAGCAAGGTGTTTGATGAGATGATGGACATACAGGAGATTATTGACTGTGGAGAAGACATCACTGCATACTATGATGATTTAGTAGAAACTTGCAGTTACTACAACTTACTAGGTGAAGGTACACACACTGTAAACGGCAAAAAAGTCAAAATTGATCTATATGAACTAAAAAAGAAACTGTGGATTTGTTTGGCAAGTGTTAACATTTTAGAAGGTGTACGTTTTTATGTATCCTTTGCTTGTAGTTGGGCGTTTGCTGAACTTAAAAAGATGGAAGGTAATGCTAAGATTATCAAGTTTATTGCACGAGATGAGAATGTACATCTAGCAAGCACACAACAACTTATGAAGATACTTCCACAAGATGATCCAGACTTTGTTAAAATAAAAGCAGAGTGTGAGCCACTTGTAATTAAGATGTTTGAAGATGCAGTGGAACAAGAATGTGCATGGGCTGACTATTTGTTTAAGGATGGTTCAATGATTGGACTTAATGCACAGTTGCTTAAAGAATATGTACAATGGATTGCAAACAAACGTATGACCGCAGTTGGTGTACCGAGTAGTTATAAAGGAGCATCAAACCCACTACCATGGACACAAAAGTGGATTGCAGGTGGTGATGTACAGGTAGCTCCACAGGAAACTGAGATAACTAGTTATGTTAACGGCGGAACAAAACAAGACGTAGATAAAAATAGCTTTGCAGGATTTAGTTTATGAGTATTGAAATTTATACAAAAGACTTGTGTGGTTATTGCGATGCAGCCAAAGACTTATTTGATCACATGGGTGTAAAGTATAATCAATACAAGTTAGGCACAGACGTTACAAGAGAACAACTCTTAGAAATTGCACCAAATGCAAAAACTGTACCACAAATTGTCATACATGGACATTTAGTTGGCGGGTACGATGATCTGTGCGAATACATAGAAAATACAGGGTTCAACGGAACTGGCTACTAAGTAGTAGCATGAATTACAACATTTGGAATAAATGGGACAAGCTCCAAACAGTAATGCTTGGCGATTGTTATAGCAGTAGATTCTTTAGAGATATTAAAAATACTAAAGTACGATCAGCACTAGAACGAATTGCCGACGAAACACAAGAAGACTTAGAATGTTTCTATCATATTCTAAAAGACTTTGGTTGCAATATTATTAGACCAAAGTTAGATACAAATGATAGCATAATGAATTACACTGATCACGACGGAAACTTAAAATCAATACCTCGTGGTCCTTTACAACCTCGTGATGCACAGGTAGTAATAGGCAATAGTTTGTTATATGTTGGTGATGATCATCCAAGTATTACAAACAAATTAGACGAATACGATAAGAATTATAAAAACATCAAAACACCTATTCCTAAAAAAAATTATCTTGACTACATGGGTGATGGTGCTCCAGACTGGCCATCATATGATGAACTAGTGAATAGATTTTTTAATAATGAACCACTTAGTAATGATATTAATATTAATAGAGAATTATTAGAGATATCAGCAAAGGAAGTACAGAAAAAACGCCATACATTTCCTGTGGCAGCTCCGAGTATTACTGTGGTTGGCAAAGACATCTATATTGATATTCCAATGGATATGCCAGAGATATTACTTAACCACTGCATTAAAAAATTTAATACGGAGTATGCAGACTTCCGTGTAAACAATCTAAGGCATGGCGGACACAGTGATGGTTGCTTTCACACTATCAAACCTGGTGCAATATTAAGTTTACAAGAAATTCAAACCTATGAAGATACTTTTCCAGGATGGGACGTTTGCTATCTTCCTGATCAAAGTTGGGATAAAGTTAAGCCATTTGTTGAACTTAAAAACGAAGGCAAATGGTGGGTGCCGGGGGAAGAAAATAATCCTGCGTTTACACATTTTGTAGAAACCTGGCTTCAAGATTGGGTTGGCTATGTTCAAGAAACAGTATTTGATGTAAATGTACTTGTACTTGATGAACATCATGTATGCGTAAGTCAACCTGATAATGAGATTGTAAATACGTTTCTTAAGAAACACAATATGGAACCTGTGTATGTGCCGTGGCGTCATAGGTATTTTTGGGATGGTGGTCTGCATTGTATAACACTAGATCTAAAAAGGCAAGGCACACAACAAGACTATTTTCCAAATAGAAATAACCCAATAATTGATAAAGGATTTAACTATGCTTGAAAAAGACAAAATTTATTCTCTTAGACTAAGTGATAGCAGTGAAATTATCTGCAAAATAGTTAGCAGTGATAGCAACGCAACAATAATAAGCAATCCATTCTCTCTTATTCCAACACAACAAGGTGTACAGCTTTTACCTGCAATGATGAGTGCAGATGAGACAAAAAATGTGACCATAAATACAAATAACATTACAATGTACACTGAAACAAATAAAGATATAATTGCAAGTTATATACAGGCAAGTACAGGCATTGTAACACCAGCAAAAGGTATACTAAAAGGATAAACATGCCAGGAGCAGTAAGAATAGGTGATGTAAACTCAGCAGGTGGAGCCGCAATAGGTTCTGGTGCAAGCAGTGTGATTATCAATGGCAGGGCCGCCTGTTTAGTAGGAACATCTGTGACACCTCATCCATGTTGCGGAGCTCCAGGTTGTGGAATACACTGTAGTGCAAAAACAACACTTGGTTCAATGAGTGTGATTGCAGAAAACAAACCAATTAACTATGTCGGATCACCAGATACTTGTGGACATTCACGAGCAAATGGTAGCAATGACGTAATAATACCACGAGGTTAGTATGGCTTGTGGTGGTGCAATTACAGCTACGGTGCTTACTGCTGGTGCAGGTATGGTCGGCGATATTGGTGGTGAAGTCTTAAAGTCAACAAGCGGAATAACAAACAATATAACTGATAGTGTCACTGGTTTAACGGGCGATGTAAGCATGGCTAGTTTTACTAGTAATCAAGCCGCCTTTCAAGGACTTAGTTCGAGCACTGCTCTCACAAACACACTCGGCAAGGTAGCAACATTGCCTACAGGTTTACAAACAACATTTACAAATATGTCTAGTGGACTAGGCGAAAATGTATTCTCAAGTGGATTTGATGTATTTTCAGGAGACGCATTAAGTGTAATGGCACCAGCTAGTGGCCTAGCAAACGTATTGCCCGGCGGCTTGACAGAAGCCGCAAGTGTAATGGGTGGTAGTGTAACTGGCTCAGATATACTAGGAAGTGCTAAAAAGTTTGGTAGTGTGTTTAGTAGTGCAGATGGATTTGTTGGCAGTGCTAATTCAATGATAGCCGCCGCAACAAACAGTGCAAGTGCATTTGCTGGCGGGACCTTCCCTGGCATGGATGGCATAATGAGCGGCAACCTTACTGGCATAACAAATGCATTGCCAGACTTTGGTGCTGACCTAGGTAGTCTTGGATCAACTATAAATTTTGAAAGCATAGGTGATTTAGGATCACCGGGACAATTACTTAAAAACATGGACCTGGCAGGCAATCTCGGACCTATGTATGATAAGATTGCTGATATATCAGTTGATCCTCGTATTGCAAGTAGTTTGGGTGGAGATTTAAGCACAATTACAAATGCAGTAAATTCTGGTACAAGCGGACTTACACTTGGTAGTTTAGGTGTTGATCTTAACAAAGTAGCAGAAATTGGTCCTGCATTACCTAACAATATACAGAGCCAAGTCTTTAATGCATTTGATGGATTATCAACTGCAGAATTAGGAGACGTAAAAGGTATCCTCGGAAATACCCAAGCGGCAATAGCAAAAGGCGGAGACTTGATGAATCCGCAAAAACTATTCCCTACAAGTTTTTCAACACTTACTGCACCTCTTAGAACAGCCAGTGTGGGTGATAGAGCAATATACACAGCTGATGGTGCAGTCAATGCTGAATTTGATGATTTAGGCACAAATCTTGCTGGTGCACTCCCTGATGATTTGGCAGTAGCAAATGGAGCACTAGCAAGGAGTTTTGGACAAGTTAAAGGTATTGACGGAAGTACTTCAAATCTATTAGCAACTGCTTCAACAACTGCTGAAACATTTAAAGATTTAGATTTAATACAAAATCAAACAACATATGTTGAGCCTGCGGTTGTTGATTTTTGGACTACAACATATAAAACGCAAGACGGAATTACACTTGGAACAGGACCAAATGGAACTTATACCATAAGTGATGTAATTGGCTATGCGGCAGGATATAACAGTGCCGCTCCTTTGCAACAGAACAAAATTGAAATGGAAAAACTTATTGCATCAGGTGCAATGGATGTGTTTACACGTGATGATGGATCAGGAAGTGCAAACACAGGTATCTATATAGTAATGGATTACTTTATTGATGGTGCATACAACGTCACAGTTTCCCCAGGACCTCCACCAGTAATAGAGTATGTCATACCTGCTGGTGTCTATGGTGCAGGTACATACGTTACACAAGAGGCTGCTTGGAATGCTATTATTGCGGCCGCTAAAACAATAATGACTAACTTTTATACAGGCAATCCAGGAGCACAAATAATACAACGTAATTCTAAACGCATGCAAGAACAACAAGCAAGAGAAAAACTGATACGACAAAAAATGGATTTGGATCTTACTGTTGTTCAATCACAAGACAATACTGCAATACAACTTGCAACTAATTTACCTGCTTTTGCTTTAGATACTACTGCAGGTGGAGCAAGTGAATTATTAGAACGTGTTATGAATTTTTCAAGTACAGGCGGACAAGCAGCGGTCGGCGCAATGCGAGAAGCAAGAAACGTAGACAAACTTGCAACTGCAAATATACAATCAGATGCTCCAATACCACAAACTTTGCCGTCAAATCCTGGTGAAATTGCAAGCAGTACGTACACAGTCTCACAAGCTGACGCAATCATAGTTAGAAGTTAATGTTTAACAGAGAAAATATTGCTCAAGCAAAAGCAGACTTTACACAAAACAGATATTGTATAATTGACAATGTTCTACACGAAGAGCATATACAAGCACTATACAAAGCCGCTCCAGAAATGCCATATCAACTTCGTGCAAGGGCTACAGGTATAGATGTACGAACATATGCAGTAGATTATAAACACACAGACGAGTTTCAACGCACACTAGAACAATATATACAGAATGCCAAAGGTAACTTCAGTTACTTTCACCATGTATATGTAGCAGCCAAAGATAAGAAAAATCATGCTGATCCATTAGTAACCGAATTTAATCATATTATACAAGAAGATTATACACATGGACAACCTGATTATACATTTCATGATCTAGCAACTGACATAACTGGATTTCCTAACATGGTAGCAAAAAATGGAAACTATGGATACTACGACTATCAAAGTTGGTTAAAAATGCACAACGATGTTAGAAGATGGTGTGCTTACATATTCTATTTCAATCCAGCATGGGAACCAGATTGGGGCGGACAACTTTGTATTATGGACGATACAGGCAAAAATATTAAAGAAAGCATAATACCTTATGGAAACAGGCTGGTGCTTATGGATGTAAGCAAAGTAGATATCAATACACACTTTGTATCTCCAGTGAGCATAGGCGCTGATCATCCTCGTTACAGTCTAAGTGGATGGTTCTATCAGAAAGAAAAAGATGGTCCAGGACCAGAAAAACGGTTGACAAACTCATAGAACCGTTGTATACTTATAGTATGATATGTAACAGGAATGGAGACATCACTCGTGCTAAACAAAATAAAATATACTTCAAAAAATTATAATGGATTACAAGTGGCTTGCGATTGGATACAAGATCTCGAGGAAAACAATAGTCGCATACACAAAGAAGGCGTCATTGAAAAAGCATTAGTTGCGGCAAGACTTGGAAGTCACAGTGCAGAATGCTTTTTATACAATTGCTACCTTGCATACAATCCATACTTCATGTATAACATAAAACAAGTTGCTGAAACATCTGGATATGAACACAGAGAAAATCCTTGGGTAGCATTTTGGGGATTGTGTGAAAGTTTACGTACAAGAACTATTACAGGCAATGCGGCAAGAGAAGCAGTGCAAC
>Ga0213869_10001067_pt1 | contig 21061 bp, 27 predicted proteins | sample PICome_10_FD_160083 | JGI IMG/M metagenome (GOLD analysis project Ga0213869, IMG submission 160083) | Coastal seawater microbial communities near Pivers Island, North Carolina, United States - PICO132 | ecosystem: Environmental > Aquatic > Marine > Coastal | place: USA: North Carolina...
GGAAAGCTAGAAGGCATTTATGGACAAGAGATCAGCTAAAAGAAAAAGGTTTTTCTAGTGTTAACGATATACCATTAAATTGGTCGCCTGATACAGATGAAAATAATTATGAAGCAGAAGAAGTATTTAAAAGAGCAGAAATATGGGAAATATGGGATAGAGTTAAAGAAAAAAGATATTATGTAGTTAAAGGGTACGATAAAGTTATTAGAGTAGATGATGATCCATATGAATTAGAAGGTTTTTATCCTACTCCAACACCAATGTTAGCTGTAAGAACTAATGATACAAGTGTTCCTATTCCTGAATTTACTTTGTATCAAGATCAAGCAGAAGAATTAGATAGAGTTACAAGTCGTATTAGTAATTTAATTGAAGGCTTAAAAAGACGTGGTGTTTATGATGCTTCTGTACCAGAATTATCACATTTAGCAAACGCTGGTGATAATGACTTTATACCATCAGAAAATTTTTCATTATTAGCACAAAAAGGTGGTCTAGCTGGTGTGTTTCAACAAGAAGATATTTCCCCAATAAGCATGGTATTACAAGGACTATATACACAAAGAACGCAAATATTAGAAATAATATATGAAATTACAGGTATATCAGATTTATTAAGAGGTAACACAAAAGCAAGTGAAACTGCTACTGCACAACAATTAAAAGCACAATTTGGCAGTATGCGTATGCGAAAAAGACAAGAAGAAATAGAAAGATACATTAGAGATTTATTTAGAATTAAAGCAGAAATAGTAGCAGAACATTACGAACCAGAAATGCTACAGGCTATTACAGGTATAGAAGTTACTCCTGAAATGGTACAAATTATGCGAGATGATAAATTAAGAGCGTATAATATTGATGTTGAAACAGATTCTACTGTATTTGCTGATGAAAACGCAGAAAAACAAACAAGAATAGAGTTTTTACAAACTATGGGTTCTTATTTAGAAAAAGCTATAGCAATATCTAATGCTAATCCTTTGTTAACACCTATTGCCTTTCAATCTTTAAGGTTTTTAGTTGGTGCATGGAAAGTCGGTAGAGATTTTGAAGAAGTAATTGACCAAACAGAACAAAGCATCATGCAACAAATGCAACAACAAATGCAAGCACCACCACAGCCTAGTGAAAATGAAAAAATAACACAAGCTAAGATACAAGGTGAGTTAATGCGTGAAAAAATGAAACAAGAAGGTAAATTAGCTGATATTCAAGCAAAATCAGGCGCAGAAATGACTAAAATTCAATCTCAAGCAGAACTTTCAAGAGAAAGAAACGCTTTAAAAGAAGATTTAGCTTTATTAAATACAGACGTTAAATTAGCAGAAAAGGCTATGGAATGAGTTATTTAAAAAACTATGATACTATAGATTGGTCAGGTGGCAAAGAATACCAAAAGAATAAAAACGCTAGGCGTGGTAAATCTTTGCAAGTTATGTCTGATATACAAGAGTTTGTGAGCCCTATAGACAAATCTGTTATAAGTAGCAGGTCTGGACTAAAGGCGCATGAAAGACGACATAAGGTTCGTCAAATAGGAAACGATTGGGCAGGAACAGCACGCACAAGTAGTGCTAAACCTACTGATTGGCAACAATAAGTTCGGAAAGGAACTAACATGGAAGAAGTAAGCACTCCTGAAGTACAGGAATCAGCAGAAGCTCCAATGAGTCTTGATGCTGTTTTAGAAAGTTCTATCGGCAACACTTTAGACTCCGTTAATGAAGTAGAAGAAGCTCCAGTAGAAGATGCTGAACAAGTTTCTAAAGAATCATTAACAGTACCAGAACAACAAGAAACTTCTCCTGAAAAAGAAGAAGATGACTCTGACGACTTGGATCAGTTAGCTACTGCACAAGAAGATGACCAATCAGATTCGGAAAATTCAGAAGAAAACCCTGACAATTTAGAAGCAACTGAAAATTCTACGGAATCCAAACTAGAAGCTCCTAAAAATTGGACAGCTGATGTAAAAAAGGTGTTTGATACTTTACCAGCAGAATCACAAGAGTTTATGATAAAGCGTGATAAAGAAATGACATCTGATTACACCAAAAAGACACAGGAATTAGCGGAACAACGCAAAAATATTGAAGCATTAGATAAAGTTCTACAACCAGCACGTCAAGCTATTAATGCAACAGGGATAGGAGAAGCAGAATATATATCTCGATTGCTTAATGCAGACAACGCCTTGAGAACTAATCCAAAAATGGCACTTCGACAACTTGCACAAGGTTACGGAATTGATTTGTCTACCATGAACGAAGAGAGTGAGTCTTGGAATGATCCAGACCCACAATACGCCCAATTATTGCAACAAAACCAACAAATTATGCAAGAGCTTAATAATTTTAAACAACAAAATATACAAAGCACAGTTGCACAAACAGAACAAACAGTAGAGCAATTTTCTAATAAAACTAATGCGGAAGGCAAATTAATGCACCCACATTTTGACAAAGTAAGAGTTAAAATGGGTAATTTAATAGATGCTGGTGAAGCAAAAGGTTTAGATGATGCATATAGTAAAGCTGTAAGGTTAGATGATGACCTTTATGCAGAAGCTATTAAAACATCTAAATTATCAGTTAAAAAACAAGAAGATAGCAAAAGGAAAGCAGCAGTAGAAAAAGCTAGAAAAGTAAAACCTTCTGGTTCTGCAAATCCACCTAAAGGTTCTGTAGTAGCTAGTGATTTAGATAGTTTGTTAATGACAAATATTGAAGGAGCAGGATTTAGTGGTTAAATTGTATGGGTATAATTTTTTAATTAGGAAATAGATAATGGCATCTCCAAATAGTACATTTACAGAGATTGTTACTACCACTCTTGCTAATTACAGCAGGACAATGGCAGATAACATAACCAACAATAACGCCTTACTTAAATCAATAAGTGAAAAAGGCAACAAAATTGTAGCAGGTGGTCGTACAATAGTGCAAGAACTAGAATATGCACAAAATGGTACAGCTAAATGGTACAGTGGTTACGAAGTATTAGATACTTCAACAAGTAACACATTTACAGCAGCAGAATTTAATTATAAACAGCTTGCAGGTAATGTAGTTATATCTGGACTAGAGCAAGTAGAAAATTCTGGTAAAGAGCAAGTATTTAACCTTCTAAAATCAAGAGTAAGAAATCTTGAAAAAACACTTAAAAACACTATGGCAACTTCTCTCTATGCAAATGGAACAGGAACAAATGGTAAAGATTTAGGTGGTTTAGGTTTATTAGTAGCTGATACTCCAACTAATACAGTTGGTGGTATTGATGCAAATACTTATTCTTTCTGGCAAAATCAAGTTTATGATTTTACAACTTCTTCAGCAGGTGGTGCAGTAGCATCAGCAACTAATATACAATCAGGCATGAACTCCGCTTGGTTATTAGCAATTAGAGGTGCAGATAAACCAGATTGTATCGTAGCAGACAGCACATACTTCCAATTCTATTGGGCTTCTCTGCAAACTAATCAAAGATTTACTTCTGATGATAGCGCAAGTGCAGGATTTATGAACTTAATGTTTATGAATGCACCTGTGTATTATGATGATCAATGTCCAGCAGCTCATATGTATATGCTGAATACTGATTATCTATTCCTTCGTCCAGCTAAAGGTAGAGAGTTTACTCCTTTAGGGGAAAAGGCTTCTGTAAATCAAGACGCAATGGTGTTGCCAGTAGTTTGGGCAGGAAATATGACCTGTTCTAATCGTGCAAGACAAGTTGTTCTTAAAAACTAATAGAGAGGATTAAATAATATGTCTTATATTATAGGAATGGATATTACAGAAACAAGTACGACTTTAGACTTTCAATTAGGTCAAATAGGTCAAACTTCTGATGGTAAGCTCTATAAATATGTTCAATATGTAGTAGGTGCAGGTTCAGTAGCCGCAGTTGCTGGTAACGTAGTAGGTTACTACGCAGCTAGTGGTGCTTCAGCAGGGCAAGTTGATATTGTTACTGCGGATGCTAGTGATACTGCAAGAGTAGGAGCTGGCGTACTTCAATCAGCACCAGCCACTAGCGAATATTGTTGGATACAGGTATCTGGTCCAGCAACATTAACAACTGCTTTAACAGCAGGTGCTGATGGTAACGCATTAACAACAGTAGGAGCAGGAGATTCAACACTTGATGTTTCTGGTGCTGTTACTGATTCTGTGTGTGCAACTGCTATAGATGCAAGTGCAAAAATAATAATGTGTCAATTTCCATTGTAGCATTATAATATGTAGAGGGTGGTTTATACTGCCCTCTATACTTAAAAGGAGAATGAAATGTCAGCAACATCTAATTTAAGAGCAACTTTTTATAAAGATGAAAACAAAAATGATTTAGTTAAAATTTCATTAATAGGCGACCCAAACACAGTAATTCTTGATGTAAAAAACAATGGGGATCAATTAAAGAAAGATTTTCCAATACAATGGGCAGAATATTATAAAAATACAAAAAAAATTAAACAAAAAGAAACAGATTTAAATGTGTTAGAATGCATGACAAGTAATAAAATAAAAGCGTTAGAATTAGAAGGTATTACTTCTGTAGAGCAGTTATCTGAATTATCAGATGGTGCGTGTCATGGATTAGGTAAAGGCACACTAGATTATAGAAAAGAAGCAAAGGCTTTTATGATGGAAAAACATAATATTAAACCATTACAAGTGGTGGGCTCATGACATTATTAACAATATGCCAAGATGCTGCAAATGAAGTAGGAGTACCATCTCCTAATGCTGTAATTGGATCAACAGACACAACAGTTATACAATTATTAGCCGCAGCCAATCGAGAAGGTAAAAATTTAGTATCTGGTTATGATTGGGAAATATTAGTAAAAGAAGAAAACCACACAGCTATAGCAGCCGAAAGTCAAGGAGCTATGACTACTATTGCAGCAGATTTTGAAAGATTTAGCAATAATACTATGTGGAATAGGACTACAGATAGAAAGTTTTATGGACCATTAAATAATTCAGAATGGCAAACATTAAAAGGTTCTGTACAAAGTGGCATAACAAATTATTTTAGAATTAGAGGAGGTTTATTATTAATAAATCCAGTCCCAACTGTAGGTAATTCTATTGTTTTTGAATACATATCTAAATATTGGGTAGATACAACAGGTAATGGTGAAGCTAATGCAGAAAAATTTACAGGTGATAGTAATACTACAGTATTAGATGAAGATATAATAACATTAGGTGTTATATGGAGATTTTTAAAACAAAAAGGTTTGCCTTATGATAACCAATTACAAGAATATCAATTAAAAATATTTGAAAAACAAGCTAAAGATGGTGCTAAGTCTATTCTTAGAATGTCTGGTAATACAAGATTATTTTTACCAGTTAATGAGCCAGAAGGGAACTTTACACTATGAGGTATAATTATAAACCAAAACCTAAACCAAAACCTAAACCAAAGCCTAAAAGGAATTATTAATGGCTTTTTTAGATGACCAATTTAATAAATTATTTGGAGCAACACCAGAATCAGGTAGTTTTAGTGATATAGCTCAAAGTTTATTAAATAAAAGATATGATCCTGAAGGACATTTATTAGGTAGAGTTTTAAGAGATGCACCTCCTCCTGATATGTCTGATATATTAAATAATCCTGATAATCCTAATGAAACTCCGCCTAATCCTGTAGATAGAACAAATGAACCAGACCCAAAACCTTTTGTGCCTTCTGAATATACTATGAATATGCCAGCAAAAATGTCAATGGACATTGCAGGAGTTCCAAGAAAAAGAGAAGTAGGTATGGTTGGCGGTAAACCAAGAATGCAATTAAATGCTAATACAGAAGAAGAAGAAGAAATGGCAAGATTAGCACAATATTTAAGGAATAGAGGGTAAATGGCATTTCAACCAACAGGCGAAAGTACAACAGTTCCAGCACCTATTGGTGGTCTAAATACTAGAGATGCGCCTGATATGATGGAACAATCTGACGCAATACGTTTAGATAACTTTTTTCCAGGTAGTACAGATGTGTCGCTAAGAAATGGTTATACAAGCCATGCAACAGGTTTACCTAGTACAGTACAATCATTGATGGCGTATTCTTCTGGTGCAACTAATAAATTATTTGCAGCAAGTGGTGCTAATATTTATGATGTTACAAGTGCAGGGGGAGTAGGCTCACCACAAGTTACATCATTAAGTAATGCACAATTTCAACATGTTAACTTTACAATATCTGGTGGTGGATTCTTATTTATAGTAAATGGAGCAGATGCACCTAGACATTACAATGGTAGTACATGGGCAACACCATCATTAAGTGGTGTTACTGGTTCTACAATTAATAATGTTACAGTATTTAAAGAAAGATTATTTTTCTGTATTAATAATTCATTAAGTTTTGGCTATTTACCCATTAATAATGTAGCTGGTACTGTATCTACTTTTAATTTAGGTAGTGTTTTTAACATGGGTGGTTTTATACAATCTATAGGGCAATGGACTAGAGATGGTGGTTCTGGTCCTGATGATTATATTGTGTTTATAACTAATCATGGAGAAGCAGCAATATATTCTGGTTCAGACCCATCAGATGCTACAAAATGGAGTTTAGTTGGTACATTTAAATTACCTAGACCAATAGGAAAAAGATGTTTTATTAATATTAATTCTGACCTTATTCTTATATCAGAACAAGGTTTTATGCCTTTATCACAAACATTAGTTACTGGAGAAAACGCTCCAGCAAAAGCTATATCTGATAAAATAAGTGGTAGTATATCGCAATCTGTTAATAGTTTTGCAGGAACTTTTGGTTGGCAAGCTATTATATATCCTAAAGGACAATATGGTTTATTTAATGTTCCTACATCTACAGTTGGGGATTTTGACCAATATGTTGTAAATGTAAGTACAGGTGCATGGGGTAGATTTACAGGGCAAAATGCGTATTGTTGGGAATTATTAAACGGAGAGCTGTATTTTGGTGAAAACACTAAAGTATTTAAAGCAGATGATGGCGATAGTGATAATAATGCAGCAATACAAGGAGATGCTAAAACAGCCTTTATATATTATGGTGGCAGAGGTTCTCCAAAAAGATTTACGTTAATTAGACCAGTTATGGGTAGTAATGCTGATTTACCAGTTAGTATTGGTTTTGATGTAGACTTTAATGATGGCACAAGTGTATATACTCCTAGTTCTGCTACTACTACAGGTTCAGAATGGGACACAGCAACATGGGATACTGCTACATGGGGTGGTACAGTACAAACACAAAAAGTATGGAGAAGTGTTGCCGATATTGGTTGGAACGCAGCCATTAGAATACGAACAAGTACAACTGCCCAATCTATTAAATGGCATGCTACAGATGTATATTTTGAAAGAGGGCGTGGTTTATAATGTTTATTACAGATAAAATATGGAAAGTATTAGAGCCAGCTATAGAATCAACACATGAAGTAACAAGAGAACAATTAGAAAAAATGATAGAAAGTGGAGAATACCAACTGTTTGCAAAAGATAATAGTGCAATAATAACAGCACATCATGGACAAGTATTGCGTATAGGAGTAGGTGGAGGTAATTTAGTTACTATAAAAGAAATTACGAAAAAAATTGAAAAATATGCAAAAAAGCGTAATTATAAATATATTGATATTTTAGGACGCAAAGGTTGGGAAAAAGTTTTAAACGGATATAACAAAAAAGCAGTATTATTGCGGAAGGAAATAGCATGAGTTTTATAACTAATTTATTTAGTCCACCTAAACCACCACCAGCTCCAGATTATGCAGGAGCAGCAACAGCACAAGGTGCAGCTAATGTAGAAACAGCACGATTAGAAGGTCGTATGAATAGACCTGATGTTTTTAGTCCTTATGATCAAACTCTTGTTACAGATTTAGGTGATGATAGATTTGCTATGAATTACAGTTTAACGCCTGAATACGAAAGGCAAAGAGTTAAACAAGCAAACATAGGAGAACAATATTTAGATGTAGCAGGACAAAGATTAGGAGAATTACCTTCTGGAGAATTAAATTTAGGAAGTTTACCTACTTTTCAAGGTGCAGTAGATAGAACAGGTTTTACTCCTTTAGCAAGTACAGATGATTTATCTAATTATGCACAAAGAAGTGAAGATGCATATTACAATAGAGCTATAAGTCGTTTACAACCTTCTATGGATATGCAAAGAACAGCATTACATACAGATTTAATTAATTCAGGATTACCAGTAGGTTCAGATGCTTATAACAATTCTATGGCTCAATTAGGTTTACAGCAAAATGACCAATTACAAGGATTAGCACAATCTTCTATTGCAGAAGGTCAACGTATGCGTCAAGGATTAGCTGGCGAAGCACAATCTATGCGCCAATCACAATTAGCAGAAGCAAGTATGATAAGAGAAATGCAAAATCAAGCGAGAGCACAAGGTTTAGCAGATACTTTATTGCAAAGACGTTTACCAATGGAAGAACTTGCAACATTAACAGGTTCACCAAGTATTGGTTCTGCTGGTATGGGTACAGCTACAACTGGATTAAATGTTCCAGGAGTAAGTGTTGCGCCACCACCAATATTTGCAGCTACACAAGCACAAGGAGCATCAGATGCTAATAGATACGCAACAAATATGCAAGGCTATGGTGCTACTATGAACGCTTTAGGTAATATAGCAGGAATGGGAATGAGTTTATAATGGCAGTAATTAAAGCACCAGTTAGACAACAGTCTTATTTAACAGAATATGATAGACAAATGGCGGAATATTTACGCCAAATGGGTGGAAGTATTGGTGCTCAAGATATAGCAGCAGAAGCCTATGGTGGTAAATTTCCAGTAGGAACTATGACAGCTAAAATACTAAGTGGTGTATTAGCAGGAGCTTCTGATAGAAGGGCTGCAAATAGAATAAAACAATCTAATGCTGCTCAAGTTGCTTTACTAAGAGATTCTCAAGAATACTCTGAACCATTACCTACAGAATTTGAAGGTGCAGGAAAATTCACAGACGCACAAGGAACTTATACACAAGAATTAGCTCCTGTGTATCAAGGCATACCACAAGACGCAAATAAAGCAGCATTTGACGCTAGAATGCTAAGAGAACAAAACCAAGGCGGAGCTACCTATCCAAGTTCAGATATAGAACTAGAAGCTATGGGAGAAAAAATGAGAAGCAGTCCTTTTGTAGATTCTAGTCAAACATACAGGTTAGGTATGAATAGACCTTATTCTCCAAAAGAAAGTTCTTCAGGAACATTTGGTGGGGAAGCACTATACCCACAAGGAATTAGGCAAAGTAATGCAACGCAAAAAAATATAACTCCTTATGTAGAGCCAGAAAGAGAGTTACTGTTACCACAAGAAACAGTACAAGGAATAACTGTAGAAGGAACATCAGAAAAACCAAATTGGTGGGATAGAAATGTAAAAGGTGATATTAATCCAGTAACAGCAAAAAATCAAGATGAGTTAGCTATACTAGCAGGGTATGACCCATTAGAATATAAAATATATCAAAATCAAATAAATGCAAATTTAAAACCTAAAGAAAAAATATCTAAAGTACCTTCTAGAGTTAATGTCAGATTAGAAAATGGCGAAGTAATAGAAAAAAATATGCAAATAAAAACATTAGAAGATGCAAATGGCTCTGTAACAACTGTGTATGAAACATATAATCCTGAAAATAATACTTGGGAATCTTTAAAACCTAATGAAGAAATATTAAATGGAATTTCAAATAAAGATTTAAAATTATCTCCTAAAAATTATCTTTATTTAGGAGTAGAAAATGCGGTTTATAAAAATAATAATGGAATAGAAACAATATTGAAGCCAGAAGATGTGTTATTATTAGATAAAAATAATCCAAATATTGACAAAGGATTAATTGAATATATGGACAGAAACCCTACATTATTCCAACAAGTTGCGTCAACTAGCGGAAGTGGTAGCGAAACAGAGTATTTTAAAGCAAATATATTAGTAAATAAAAACAATCCAACAGAAAAAACAGGTTGGATAACGCAAGAAAAAACTACTAATGGGCAACCTAAATATACAATTACAAATGCAAATGGTCGTTCTTTTAATAATATAGATAATCAAGAAGAATTTAAAGCGTATATGGTAGATAATGCTCCATTAGCTGTTTCTGAAATTACAGGAAATATGAAAGCGTTTATGCCAACTGTTAAAATGACAGAAGATAGAAAAAATAAATTAATTACAACAGAGCGAGAATTAAAACAAATAGACCAATATATTTATTCTATAGACAGTTCGCCTAGGGGTGCTTCAAAACTAGCATCAGATTTTAAATCATATATTACTAGAGTAGCTACAAAAAATAAACAAACAGAAGGAGCTGTGTATTCAGCTTTAGCTCAAGGGCAACTACAAGGATTATTAGGAGCAAATAGAGTAGAAGTAGTTGGTCCTGGCGTAATGACAGAATTTGATGCTGAAAGAGTTATAGCTTATTTAGGAGGAGATGTTTCTATGTTACAAAATGTAGAAGCAGTAAAAAAAGCTATGGATAATTTGTTAGCTTTTAAAAATGCTCAATATTTTTCTGATTTAGATATTTACAACGAAACGTGGAAAATACTACCTGAAAGTGCTCAAAAAATATATCCACAAAAAGTAGCTATAAAATTAAATAATTCAGATTGGTTTGCATTTAGCGAACAACCTCAATTAACAAGATATGATATTAAAAATGCAAAACCTGGTGATGATGTTTACCAAATACTTAATGATATTTATGAAAGTGGAGATGTAGATTTTAATACTTTAAATTCTTGGCAAAGAGAAACAGTTATAGAATTATTAAGTAAATAAAAAAGGAATATAAATGGCACTTTTAACACAAGCACAAAAAGATAAACTACTAAAAGGTAAAGGTCGTACAGGTGCAGGATTTTATGCGGAAGATGGTAAATTAGGTGTAAATATTCCTATTTCTGGTATGCTTGGTGGTTCAGGTAATGTAGATTTTAATATTGATTTTAGTGGAGAAAGAGCAAAAGGTGATATAAGAACTCTAGCAGGACAAGGAATAGGTTTTGGCTTTGGTGATGAAATAGAAGCAAACATTAGAAGTGTTTTTAGTAATAGACCTAAAGCAGAGATTTTAGGGCAAATAAGAGAAGATATAAATAAATTTGAACAATCTAATCCTAAAGCAGCAATAACTAACGAAATAATAGGGTCTTTTCTTACTACTAAATATGGTTTAGGCAAAAATGTTATTAACACAATGCTTAAAATGGGCGGATTAGGTGCTGTGTATGGAGCAGGTAAATCAGACCCTGCGGAAAATAACCCAGACATATCTACAAAAGAAGCTATAATAGAAAGAGGGTCAGATGCAACAGTTACAGGAGGTATATCAGCAGCATTAGGAGGAGGTTTTAAAGCATTATTAGGTCCTTCAGAAGTAGCATTAGATTTAATAAAAAGAGGAATAAATCCTAGTCCGTTTCAAATGATAAACGAAAATTTAAAACAAATGGAGCAAGCGTTAGCTAAAATACCTTTAGTTGGCTCTGGTGCAAAATCAGCAATAGTAGATGCTTATCAATCTTTTAATAGAGGAGTAGGCAATGAAATTAATACTTTAGTAGGGAGTGCTATAAATAAAACATTTAAACCTTTAAAAAAGAATTTATTTGGCGACCAAGTTTTTAAAGAAGTTAAAAAAAATGTTAATAATGCATATAATTCTATTGTTGGAAAAATTAAAATAGGAAATCAAAAAGGTTTTTTACGATCAATAAAAAAAATAATGAAAGATAACCAGTCATTATTAGGAACTCCAGAGATAGCTAGATTACTTAGCAAAAATGTAGAAAAATATATAAATAGTAATTTTAAAAATGGGTTTTTGTCTGGAAATAATTTAAAAGAAACACAAAATAAATTAAGGCAATTAGCAAGAGATGCTGAAAAATCTAACAAAGTTCCTGAAGGTATAGTAACATTTTATAAAAATATAGACGAATTACTTATAAATAATGTTAAACAATATAATTCTCCTGAATTAGCAAATAAATTAATTAAATTAGATAAAATGTACCCTAGTTTTTTAACATTTCAAGATGCTGCTTTTAAAGGACAAAAAATTAGTAATATAGTACAAAAAAGTAGAATAAATCCAACAACAGGAACAGTAACTGCTGATAATTTAAAAACAAGTGGTGTTAAATTTGGTAATCAAACAGGAAACGCAGGAAACATAGCTGGTGGTAAATACCCATTATATCGCACTTCTACACAAGGACAAGCAGTAATAGGTGGAGGAAAAGAAGGTGTAGAGTTAGCTCCTTATTATGTAGCTGGAGCACTTCCTATTGCAGGAGGAGCTGTTTTTCAACCAGAAGCAACTAGCAATACACTTGTTGGTTTAGGGGGAGCAGCAGCTATGTATGCAACACCTCAAGGAAGAAGAATATTAGCAGAAACATTAAAAAGACAAATGGGTTCAAGATTAAGCCCTTATTTAGCAAATAAAACTAAACAATTTTTTGGAATGTAAAAATTAGTGGAAATTAATATAAGAATAAGTAGTATTAAAAACAAGAATAAACAAAGGAGAGTATAATGGGTTGGTCAGGTGATACATTTACAAGAACAAATGGTACACATACAGGAACATCAGTTTGGCAACAAGATAGAGATGCTGGAACAAAGATTGTTGCTGATAGGCATGATACTAATGATAATGACTTAGCAACAGGTATTAATACTTGTATAAATAAAACAGGTGCAAATGCTTTTACAGGTAATGCTAATCTAGGAAGCCAAAGGATAACAGCATTAGCAGATGGTACAGCACATACAGATGGCGTTAATGCAGGACAGATACAAGATGGTGGTTTAGTATTTCAAGCTAACGATACAGGTTCAGCTAATACATATGCTATAGCATTATCACCAGCAGTAACAGCCTACGTTGCAGGACAAGAATTTAACTTTAAAGCAGGTAACGCAAGTTCAGGTGCATCTACATTAAATGTTAATGGTTTAGGTGCTAAAAACATTAAAAAAAGAAATGACCAAGCTATTGCCGCAGGTGATATTGAAGAAGATGCAATAATTAAAGTTCTGTATGATGGAACAAGTTTCCAAATGATTTCACAATTAGGTACAAGTGCTGGTAGCATGACATCATTTACGTTAACAGGTGATAGTGGTTCTAATCAAACAATAGCTGATTCTAACACAATGGACGTGGCAGGTGGAACAGGTATAGATACAGTAGTAGGAGCAACGGATACTGTAACTGTAAACATAGATTCAACAGTAGCTACTAGAAATACAAATAATACATGGACAGCAGCACAACAAGGAAGAACATTTACAGGAAACATTACTGGTTCTACAACTTTAGACCTTACATACCAAAACTTTATAGTAACTGCGACAGGCAATTTTACACTAGCTAACCCTAGTACAGAAGTTGCAGGACAATCAGGAGTTATTGTGTTAATACAAGATGGTACTGGTAGTAGAACTATATCATTAGGAACAGATTATGAAACTGCTGGAGGAGCTGGGTTGACAATATCAACAGCAGCAAATGCAGTAGATATTATTCCATACTTTGTAAAAGCAGCAGGGTCAATACAATTAGGTGCGCCACAACTAGCGTTTGCATAAAGGAACAATAGATGTTTAATAACGAATTATGGCAAAAACCAGCAGGTGGAGCAGGTGGTGGTGATTTCTATTCCCACCAGATTGCAAGCTCAATTAGAAATAGTTCTGCTCAAGATGGTACTTTACAATGGACAGCAGGAACTCCTACAAGTAGTACAACAATGACAATGAGTTATTGGGTTAAAAGATATGATAATAGTGCTGCAGGTTCTCTTAATAATATATTTGTAACTGGTACTGGAGGAGCAGCTTATATTATTATAGGGATGCATGCTAATACATGGAATATGCAAGCTGTCGGCGGAAGTTGGGGAAATGGTGAAATGAAACCTAATGCTTTGTATAGGGATACTTCAGCATGGTATCACCACGTTTTAAGAATTGATACTACTGAATCAACACAAGCAGATAGAATTCGACAGTATGTAAATGGAGAAAGAATAACAAGTTATAATACTGAAAGTCTTACAGGAAATTTAACTTCATCTGAATCTTTAAGTTATATAAATCAAAGTGGTGTTGTTCAAGCATGGGGTGGATTATCTGGAAAAGGTCATGGTACTGAAGGTGCTGATTTACAAATGGCAGAAATAGTATTTTGTGATGGACAAAGTTATGGTCCAGATTCTTTTGGAGAAACGAAAAATGGTGTGTGGATTCCAAAAGACCCAAGTGGATTAACATTTGGAAATAATGGATATTGGCTTAAAATGGCGGCAGGAGCTATCGGTACAGATAGTTCAGGCAATGGTAATAACTTTACTGTGGCTAATATTGCGGCACATGATGTCATGCTAGACTCTCCAACCTTCAACTCTGATTCTAATGGTGGTAATTTTGCTACATATAATCCTTTACAAACAAAAGGTAGCGCACAAGCTTTAATGGTTTTAACTGAAGGTAATCTTCAAGCAGAATCAGTAACTAGTGATAAATATCATCAAATTATAGGAAACATGGGTGTTAAAACTGGTAAATGGTATATAGAATGGTATATTCTAGCTGCAGGTTATCCTTCATGGGCTGTAGGGTGGCATTATGGAGATGGTCTAGAGCTTTTTAATGGTAGTTCTGGTCAAGCTGGAACTGCTAATATGGCTTATATGGGATATTTTACTGGCTCTACTGTTTATCTTACTCCATTTGGAAACACAGGTACAAATCCTGTAGCTCCATCTTATTCTTCATTTACTAATCAAGGTGCGCCTACTACTGGTGATGTTATAATGTGTGCTATAGATTATGATGCAGGTAAAGGTTGGTGGGGTATTAATGGTGTGTGGGGAGATGTAGGTTCTGGAACAGGAAATCCTGCTACTGGTGCAAATGCTAGTTTAACATGGACTGCTTCAGATTATACAGATTATAAATTTCCTTTTACTCTTTCTTGGGCTAATCCTGTTGCAAAAATAGTAATGAACTGTGGACAAGAAGGTACTTTTGGAGGAGCTATAACAGCAGGTGGAAATTCAGATGACACAGGCTATGGTAATTTTAAATATGATGTACCAGCAGGATTTTTATCTTTATGTTCTGGTAACCTCCCAGTAGCAGATGAAATAGATCCTGCACAAACTGATGACAATTATCCACAGAAACAATTTAATATGTTACAATACACAGGTAATGGTAGTGAACGAACTATAGATACTGGATTTCAAATAGATATGGCTTGGGCTAGGTCAACAATACAAGGTCAAGATTGGTATGTACTAGATACAAGTAGAGGATTTTTTGGTGCAAGTTCTAATAATAAATATCTTAAACTAAACGTATATCCAGGACAAGCTGAAGCAACTTTACCTCAATACAATTTTAAAGCTCAAAGTGGTTCAGATATTACTATAACAGGTGGCACATGGCTTAATTCTAATACTCATACACAACAAATGTGGAATTGGAAAGGTAATGGAGGAACAACTTCAACTCCATCTGGAGGTAGTTTAGCAACTACAGTACAAGTAAATACTGATGCAGGTTTTTCTATAATTCAATATGTAGGTGATGGTGGTACAAGTGCTTTTACATTAGCTCATGGTTTAGGTAAAAAACCAAGTGTAGTATTATTTAAAGATAGAGATAGTAATGGTAATAATAATGGATATCATGTTTTCCCTATAAATACTTCTCTTCCTGCTAATAGTTATTTTTATACATCTGATTCAGATGCAGGTAATACTTCTACTAATGGAACTATATCAAATTCTACAACAACTGATACTGTTCTTGGTATTAATAGAACAAGTAGTTCTGGTGGTGGACGAACTATATCTGAAAATGGTGATAATTTTCTTATGTATGCATGGGCAGAAATAGAAGGTTTTTCTAAATTTTCTGTATACCTTGGAAATAATTTAGCAGATGGAACATTTGTATATTGTGGATTTAAACCAGCTTTCATAGCTATAAAAAATTATGATGAAGCTCATAATTGGAGAACATATGATCTACTAAATGATCCATATAATTTAGCTTATCATTATTTAGAACTTAATACTAATTCTGCTATAAATAGTTCTTCTAATACAACAGATATAGACATACTTAGTAATGGATTTAAAATTAGAGGTGATGCAAGTACAATTAATGGTAGTGGTGATAGGTATTTCTTTATGGCTTGGGCTTCTAACCCATTTAAATACGCAACAGCAAGATAATTAACAAAGGAGAACAACAACATGTGGGCTTTACTAAATAACGCAGAAGATGCCATAGAGGAAATAATAAGTAATCCTAAATCTATGACTATTAATGGCATTACACACTCTCGACAAATATTTAAATGGACTACAGCCGAGTTAAAAGCAGTTGGTATAGTGCCAGTTACAACTACTGGAAGCCATTTAGATACTAATTATTATATAGAAGTAAATGAATCGTTTGCAATAGCTAGTGATAAAGCAAGTGTTGTGCAAACTATAGGTGTTAAAGCTGCTGATAAAGCATTAGCTGATGTTAATGAAGTAGATGAAGATGGTGATCCTCTTTTAGATAGAGATGGTGTGCAAGTTGTTACATTAGGATTAAAATCTAATGCAAAAAACAAAGCAACTACACAAGCTAATGGGTATTTGCAAGGCTTTGATTGGCTTATACAAAGAAAAGTTACAGCAAGCACCGCAATCCCAAGTGCTGTTACAACATATATGGCGGCAATTAGAACAGATCATGGCAATATTTGTACAGCTTTAGACGCAGCAGCAGACATGGATGCTTTTATAGCTCTTCATACAACAACATATAATGAAGATGGAACTGTTAATGTAATAGCTAAAACACAATCTTGGACTTCTGATGCTAATGTAAAAGCATATAGGAGATAATTGTGAAGATGTCTGCTAATCAAGTAAAAGCTAAACTTGATACTCATGAAGCTGTATGTGCTGAAAGATGGAAAGAAACTATTACCCGTATAAAACGCCTAGAAGCTGTCTTTATTGCCTTTAGTGGTACAAGTATGATAATGTTAGCTACAATAATAATAAAGCAAATTTAGGAGTTTATTATGACAACTAATAGCGAAGCAAGACAAATAGCAATAAGAGCTGTTACATCAACTACAGCTTTGCATAATGAAGATTGGATAGCGTTGTTTAATACTCGTTCTATTACGGCTGGCACATTTAATGAAAGATTACTTAAATATATAAATGGCGAATTAACAACATCTTATACTGATGTTAATTTAGCAATACAAGCTTTTGCTACAGACCAATCAGACTATAATTTTTCTAGTATGGGGACGTTTACACCATGAGCCAGCAATCATTACGACAAGCAAGTTGCCGAACAGAATCAGGAACAACGGGTACTTATAATGAGGACTGGAATAAAGTTTTTGCAGATTCAGGCTTTACAACTGGAACTTTTTCAGAAAAGATGTTGGCATATACTAATGCACAAGGTAGTGCATGGGATAATGCAGAATGGGACGGAAACAACTGGGGGTCAGGACCATATACTAATGTGAATGAAGCAATGGCACAATTAGGCAGTCAAAATGGAACAGATGATCCTGGTAGTTTATGGTCGCAAATGGGCACATTTAGTGCAGAATAGGAGAATAACATGGACGCAATATTAAATTTAGTAAGTGGAGCACCTGCTTGGGTTTCTGCTGTAACAGCTTTAGTAACGGCTGCAACAGCAATCACAGCCTTAACACCTACAAAAACAGACGATAAAGCAATCTCTTTTATATTACGCATATTGAACTTAGTAGCTGGTAATATAGGTAAGAATACAAATAAAGACGACAAATAATGGGTTGGCTTTCTGCGTTAGGACCTATTGCTAAACTTGCTTCTAAAGTTTTTGGCTTTATGCTAATGCGGAAAGCAGTCCAAGCTGATGTAATGAAAGAACAACTAGATGATATTAGGGTCGCTGATGAAGTTAAGAAAAAAAATAATGCTATTTCTGCTTCTGCTAAGCGTAGCAAGTTGCGGAAGTATAGGAAGCGGAAATAAAGGGTATTGCATAATATCCAGTCCTATTAATCCTACTGATGCAGATATAGACGTTATATCTGACGAACTCGTTGACGATTTATTAATACATAATGAAATATACGAAAGATTGTGTTTATGACGGAAGAAGAAAAAAAAATGTTATTGGCACAACAATTAAAAAATAGTGTAAATGTTGCTACTAATAAAGAAATAGAAGAAGAATTTTCTCCAAATGATTTTAGATGGGGAGAAACAAAGTTTGATAGAAACGAGCCTGAAAACTATGGTGATACAGTTAAAAATAAACCTAAAGTCTACATTAATAAAAAGAAATTTGCAGAAGAATTAGGACAAGAAGAATTAACAAAAGAACAAATGAATAAGTATGTATTAGGGGAATCATTACATAATTTAAAAGATGTAGACCCAGAAAGATATAACAGATTATATAGAAGTGCTATGGGTAGTCCTAAATATAGACAATGGCTTAAAGATTCTTATGATTATACTATAAATAATCCTACTGAAGATTATAGAGAAACTAGACCTATTGACCAATGGCATAAAGAGTCAAGGTTTGACCAAATATTAGGTGGGTATATAGATGCTGGTGATCCTGATTACCCTACATTAAAAAATTGGAGTAGAGATTTACCTTTTGGTTCTCCGCAACCTATAACTGGAAGAAATAGATTTAGGGAAGAACTAGATGATTTAGTTAGGGCTTTAAGGAGAAAATAATGTATGAGTATAAAGCAAAATTAGTTAGAGTAATAGATGGAGATACTATAGATGTTGACATTGATCTCGGCTTTAAAGTGTTCTTGCAGAAAGAACGAGTGCGATTATTTGGCATTAACACGCCTGAAAGCCGAACAAGAAACTTGGAAGAAAAAAAGTTGGGTTTGGCTGCGAAGGCTAGGCTTAAAGAGTTGTTGCCAAAGACTTTTATTGTAAGAACAGAGAAAGATGATAAAGGCAAATTTGGTAGAATACTAGGTATTCCTCTTGTAGAAGGTAGGAATATATGCGATCAATTAGTTGAAGAAGGACATGCCAGAAGTTATTTTGGTTTTGGACCTAAAGAAGTATGGGTATAAAGGAGAACATAATGTCAGAAAGTTTTGGAAAATGGTTAACAAGATTGTTTGTAAGTCAACCTAAAGAAGATTTATCTAAATTAACAAAATTGCAATTAGAAGCAAAAGGTAGAGAAATTGGCATAGAACTTGATAGACGTTACAGTAAAGCTAAATTAGTTGAACAATTAGAAAAAGGTTTAGCAGAACATTATGGATAAACAATAAAGGAAAACATTATGAATCAACCTATTAGAAGTTTAGGTGCAATATATAAACCTATGATGAACACATCTGCAACGAACCCCTCTATGCAAACATCTTCAGCACCTAATGAACAACAAATGTTAGCACAAGCACTTAGAGGTAGTAGAGGTATGCCACAACAACAATTTTCAGAAGAAGAAAAAATGATGATAATGCAACTTATGCAACAAGGCATGACGCAAGAGCAAGCTATGCAAGAATTAATGAGAATGAAAAGTGTTGGATAAACAAAAACTAATAAATTTAATATCTGACCATGAAGGTGTTAAACTTAAAGTTTATGATGATTATACAGGCAAAGAATTAAAAGCTGGAGATGTTTTAGTAGGACACCCTACAATAGGTATTGGTAGGAATGTTGCTAAAGATGGATTAGGAATATCACAAGAAGAAGCAGAATTTATGCTTATGAATGATATAGATAGAGTCAAAGAAGAAATCAAGAACTTCCCCATAGAACATTTAAATGAAGTGAGAACAGCTATAATTATAGACATGGCATTTAATATGGGTATTACACGATTTAATCCTGCTATATGGAAAAAAACTTTCCAAGCTATTGTTAATGAAGATTGGCAAAAAGCCACTACGGAAATGCTCGATAGTAATTGGGCTCGACAAACAAAAAGACGTAGTGCAAGATTATCACAAATGATGTTATTAGGAAAATGGATTGACTAATGGAAGCAAAGTTATGGGCAATATTAATTGTTGTTTTTTTCTTGTCTATGCTTTCATGGTGTAGTATAGCAAAAGCACAAAGTAATACTGTTTCAAGCACTAGCTCGACAGTAAGTGGTACAACTACAGTAGATAGAACTCCGTCTACAGCGTCTGCCCCTAGCGTTGTCATCAATAATCAAGATGTCTGTAGTTTTGCTGCTACTGGAGCAATTCAAACACAAATATTTGGTTTAGCAGGTGGTACAGCTATTAGAGATATGAATTGTGAACGTATGAAATTATCTACTAGATTGTTTAGAATGGGTATGAAAGTTGGTGCTGTGGCTATGTTGTGCCAAGACCCAAGAGTGTTTCAAGCAATGGAAATGGCAGGTACACCTTGCCCATTTATGGGAAAAATAGGTCTTGAAGCAGCAGAAGCATGGGCTGAAAACCCAGAGAAAAGACCTGACTATGAGCAATGGAAAAAAGATAATGTTGTAGATAAGGAGATAATAACAGATGAAGAAGCTACTGGTCTTGGTATTGGTGGTTTGTTGTTCTTGCTCTTACTCCTTTAATTCATGGAGTCAAATGCAAGATGAAGGAACTACAACTACAACTGTAATAGAAGAACAAGGTGATGTACAAGAAATTACAGAAACTACTGTTACTATTGAAAATAAAACAACTGGTGATATATTAGATGGTGATACAGGTGTCGTAGCAACGAGATACGAAGGGGATATGGATCAAGATTGGGGTGGGATTGGTTCAGCTAGTATGGTTACTTGTCCTTCTCAAGTAGGAGGAACAGGTAAATGTGCTAAAGGAACTTCTAGTACATTAACTACTTTTCAACAAAACATAAATATAGCACAATTTCATATAGAAGATGGTGGTGCTTTAAACTGGAGCTTAGATGCTT
>Ga0213869_10001069_pt1 | contig 21026 bp, 22 predicted proteins | sample PICome_10_FD_160083 | JGI IMG/M metagenome (GOLD analysis project Ga0213869, IMG submission 160083) | Coastal seawater microbial communities near Pivers Island, North Carolina, United States - PICO132 | ecosystem: Environmental > Aquatic > Marine > Coastal | place: USA: North Carolina...
TGTAGGAAAAATTTTTGTTGCTAAGTGTTATGCCTTTGGCCCTTCCAGTTGTCCCTGAGCTGTATAAAATTAGCATTGGATCATTGGGCTCTCCAGACACTGGGTTCGAATCCGAGCTGATATTCGCAAGCTCATCCTCATAGGCGGTACCAAGGGTAATGACGTGCTCTGGGACATGCCGCGAAGTTAATCGATCTAACGTGCGGCTGTGCTCTTGATCAGCGATTACAACCTTTGGCTGCGCATCATCGATGATTGCAAACAGCTCAAGGGAGCTAAGTCGAAAGTTCAAACCCACTGCAACAGCGCCTATTTTATTGCAGGCAAATAACCCCTCGTGAAATTCGGGCGTATTCTTCATGAGCAGACCAACTCGATCTCCCATCTTGACACCACGCTCCTGCAGCACCATAGCTAGCTGATTACTGCGCTCATGCAGTGCACGCCATGTCACATTGCGCTCACCGAAGGTGATCGCTATAGCGTCTGGCTGAATCTCTGACTGCGACACAACGACATCGGCGAAAGTGAATGACATATTTCCCCCAAGAAAAACCAATCTATGCGCACTGAAGAAAAACAGGGTTGCGGTACACTAATAAATTATTTCAATTGCTTAAATTTTTGTCAACGTATTTGTTGACGGCTGTTTTGCGCACTGCTACATTACTATCTTCCCATTGTCATAACCTAATTATTTCGTGGCCCTTTAAATATGGACGTAGAGGTAGAACAACTGGGTGCAGCGCTGGTGATTGCCATCAATCGCCCCGCCCAACGCAATGCTGTCACACAAGAAGTTTCCCTTGCCATTGCAGCAGCGTTAAATTGCCTAGACGAGGATGATGCATTGCGCGTTGGCATACTCACCGGTCGTGGCGGGTACTTTTGCGCTGGCATGGACCTTAAGGCCTTTGTATCAGGGCAGCGGCCCGAACTTAAGAATCGCGGCTTTGGCGGCCTTACCGAACGCGGTCCAGCTAAACCACTAATCGCTGCCGTCGAGGGTTTTGCATTGGCCGGTGGTTTTGAACTTGCTCTGGCCTGCGACCTAATTGTGGCTGCCGAAGGTGCAACATTTGGCTTACCCGAAGTGAGACGCGGCTTAGTTGCGGGATCAGGCGGGCTGGTAAGACTGCCGCGGCGAATCCCACGAGCAATTGCAATGCAGTACTCGCTCACCGGCGAACCTATGGATGCAGCAACGGCTCGCCAGTGGGGGCTGGTGAACGAGATTTGCGCAGACGGGGAAGCGCTTGCATACGCACTCAAACTCGCCGAGCGAATTGCGGTCAATGCACCCCTCGCAGTCAGCATGAGCAAACGCATTATTGACGAGTCCAGCGAATGGTCATGGGAGGAAGTTTGGGACAAACAGAGGCCCCTTGTTGACTTAATCGTTGCAAGCGAAGACGCGACAGAAGGTTCGCTCGCCTTTACTGAAAAAAGACCTGCAGCTTGGACCGCCCGATGAAACGCTGCGGCGCAGCGCACCCTTGCAGCTTGGAAATCACTCCATGGTCCTGAATAACATTGCGGTAGTTGGTGGCGGCACCATGGGTACAGGTATCGCCTACGTGGCAGCGCTAGCGGGTTGCCATGTCTCCGTCGTAGAGCCCAATGATCGCACCAGCACATCGATGCGAGACACGCTTAGCAACGCTGCGGAAAATGGCATCACACGAGGACGTCTCGACAAAGAAAGCTGTAGGGCCTTACTCGAACGCATTCACCACGTCTACGACGTAGACGATCTCGCGCCTAGAATCGAACTCGTAATTGAAACAGTGCCAGAACGGCTAGATTTAAAGCTTGACGTGCTAAACAAAATCTCACGCCGCGAGCCATCGATAATCGCCAGCAATACAAGCGCGCTGTCCATAGATCAACTAAGTGAAGCCGTCGATCATCCCGATCGGTTTCTCGGCCTTCATTTTTTCAATCCGGTTTGGTCTATAAAGCTTGTCGAAATTGTCGTCGGAAAACAAACTAGTGACGAGACGCTCATTAGCGCCGAGGCGTTTACTGAGCAAATTGGCCGACAAAATCTAGTTGTGAAAAACATACCGGGCTTCGCCACTAGCCGACTGGATCTAATCGCTAGTCTGGAAGCCATGCGAATGCTCGAGGGTGGCGTTGCCAGTGCTGAAGATATTGATCGAGCTGCAGTTGTTGCCTATGGGCATCCCATCGGTCCATTAAGACTCAGCGACATCGTGGGCTTAGATGTGCGACTAGATATCGCCCGTGTGCTCGAGCGAGCACATGGAGAGAGATACACGCCACCCAACTCACTCATCGACATGGTTGAACGGGGTTTACTCGGACGAAAAACCGGGCAGGGATTTTTCAAATGGAGTGACTCAGCCTAAAGGCAACCACAGCGTTGATTTTATGATACCTAGAACCTGTCACAGTGCTGCCATTGCGATGTTAAAGGCATTGCCGTTTAAGGAGTTTAAATAGTGAAAGCGCAAATTTTTAATACCGGATTAGTCGACACGGCAGAGCATCATGAAGAGCTGCGCAAGAGTGTAGGACGGCTTGCAAGCCATTACGGTAGAAAATACTTCCAAGATGTCGTTGCTCGCGCTGAGCAGCCCACCGAACTCTGGGAGGAATTGGGGGCCGCAGGGTTCCTTGGTGCTCACATACCTGAGAGCTATGGCGGAAGTGGTGGTGGCCTGGCGGAGCTATACATTGTCATCGAGGAAACAGCAGCACAGGGCTGCCCAATGCTGTCTCTTGTCATTTCGTCCATTTGTGCCCCCATTTGCGAGCACTACGGGACCGAAGCGATGAAAGAGGAGTGGCTCACGGGCATGGCAGATGGTAGCAAACGAATAGCGTTTGCAATCACGGAACCTGACGCCGGATCAAACACTCACAACATTAAGACCACTGCACGTCGCGATGGCGATGGCTGGCTACTGCAGGGCGCGAAATATTGGACATCCGCAATAGACGAGTCAGACGCGGTGATGGTTGTTGCGCGGGACGCAGATCTCTCGACCCCCGAGCGCTCATCGCTATCTTTGCTTATTGTCCCTACCAACACCCCAGGCGTTAGCTGGAAGCCAATTGAATGTGAGGTGAAGGCTGCCGAGAAGCAGTTCATGTCCTTTTATGACGACGTTAGGCTTCCTTATGAGGCAATTGTTGGCGAGCCCGGCAAGGGACTCAAACAGGTTTTTGTGGGACTCAATCCCGAGCGTGTCGCAGCGGCCGCTATTAACAATGGTATTTCCCGCTTCGCACTAGAGAAAGGTACTAGCTACGCCAACGATCGCAGCGTCTGGAATCAGCAACCCATTGGCGCGCACCAAGGGGTCGCGCATCCATTGGCCGAGGCCTACGTAGGTGTGCAAGCCGCTCGTCTAATGGCCATGCGCGCCGCAGATCTTTTTGACCGAGGAGAAGACGCGGCGGAAGCCGCCAACATGGCTAAGTTTTGTGCTGCAGAAAGCTCACTGACTGCTTTAGATCAAGCCATTCAGATCCATGGAGGAAACGGTCTCGCATTGGAGTATGGCCTCGCCGATCTGTGGTTTATCGCTCGATTGCATAAAACTGCACCCGTGAGTCGGGAAATGATTTTGAACCACATAGCACAACATAGCTTGGGACTCCCCAAAAGCTACTAATCACACCGCCAACCGACAGCCCAGGGGAGCACCACCTTGACTTGCACACCCGCCAACCCGCCGACTCACGAATCGGTGATTCACCCGCTGGCGCAACTTTTACGCGGTTTCGCCATAGATTTTTTGACCGCCCACAATAATGCAGTTGTAGAGCGCATCATGGCACCAAACTACTGCCTCAATATTGGCGGTTTAGTATTTGATGGTCGCGACGATGAATATCTACCCGCAACCGCCGCGCAACTTGAGCAATTTCCGGGGCTGAACGTTACTGTGCATGACGTTGTCATTGGAGAGAACGCGTTAGCGATGTGCTTTACCGAGCACGGCGCATCAATTCAGGATGAAGGGCGACGGGCCGCATGGAGCGGTATCACCTTCTTTTTCACAGACGGCGAGCGATTTGTTACCGGCTGGGCTGAGGAAGAATATATCGCGAGAAAACGGCAGCTAACGTTAGGCGAATGCGAGGTGATTGAGTCACCCCACATCGCGCCATGGGATACCCAGGAGCAAGCGAAAAACCCAGAAAACGAAACGCTCGTGCGGCTATGGATTGAACATAGTCATCCGTTAAAGGATATCCCGAATAATAAGCGGCTATCACCGCTAGACCCTGACCCAGACGGACTGGTGGATATCAGGGGTTCGCGCATCAATGCCCTATTTTCAGCAGGAGACCGGGTAGTGGTTCATGCGGAATATCACGGTATTTACGCCGGGGGCTTTGGTGACCTATCTCCGCTATTAATTGGATGCCAGGCAGTGCTCCGGTTTGCCGCCATAGTCACCATCGCGGACGGCGAAATCAAAGCAGCTCGGATTACCTGCGATAGGCTGGGACTCAGTCGCGCCTTGAGAGGAATGAACTAAGATCACTTCTTCTTTTTAGCAGCGGCCTTGTGCTTGCTGCTCGCGACCGCCGTCTTTTTTTTCTGCACATCACCCTTGGCAGATACATTCTTAGCGACTACGGATCTCCTCTTGGCAGCGAGCTTTCTACTTTTCGCGGTGCTCTTCTCAGCGCCACCCTCAAAAACACCGCTTGTATCCACCACATGCCCAGCAGACGCTGAGGAAATAATCCCCTCCAATGAACCAGACTGCAGGCCTGCCGTCACAAGATCCGCGAATATGGAGCCTATTTGCTCGGAAGGCACCTTTGTCTTCCCTGGCACAAACCAGCGATTGGTCCAGTTGAGCATGCCGATGATACCGAAGCCTACTATCCGTGCTAGTCCTATATTCCGAAAACTACCATCACGGTAGCCCTCTTCAATAATTGAAGTTACCGCCTCATCGTAGTCGTGATTGAGCTTCTTCATCTGTTGAGCCCATGTCGAACGTTTATCAGAGACATGGTTTAGGTCTTCACGGATGTAGATATAAAGCAATGGATACGTCGCGGAATACGATGCCATTAACTCCAGAATCAACGTTCGCAATTTTTCACTCGGAGCAGCATCGCTTTGCTGCACTGCTTTCGCTTTCGCTACATTATCAACCGATGCGTCTCTGATCACCTCATCGAACAACTCATCCTTTGAAGATATGTAGTAGTAAATTGAAGCCCGATCAATTTGAAGCTCCTCAGCCACCGCACTAATTGTTGTCCCCCGAAAACCCTTCTCATTAAACACCCGCGCAGCCGCTATCGCTATTTCCTGCTTGCGTCGCTGATAAGTATCCGATGATTCGGGCTTAGCCTTTGCTGCTGCGCGTCTTTTTCCAAACTTGCTTGAATACTTTTCCACTCTATTGCCCTAAAAGCCTATTAGCGTTCTTGTAATTATCAACATTTTAGCAGGCGTATGTGTTTGATTCACTGTCAGTATGCACCAAGGCAACAAGCAACCTTTGGTAACAGCCCTCCTCAATCCGAGCGTCAATGAATGTTCCTGCAGAACTCCGCGTTTATGAAGGTGCTATTTATGGCTTTGATATGCCGGCACCGGACGCCGACATCACTCAGCGTCTCCGCGCAGATGTTAACAACGCCTTAAAGACAGCGTTTGATGCGGCGTTGAGCGCTTAAAAGCCGACATCAATCTGACTTCAGCAAGCAGGCGGTTTGGCCTTGGCGCTGCATTAGCCCTTGGGACCGCCGGCAACGTACAGTATTTGCCCAGAAATATATGAAGAGCGCTCATCTGCAAAAAAGGAAACAGCATGGGCTATGTCATCAGGTCTCCCCGATCGACCTAGCGGGATATCTTTTATCATCTCCGCTTCCATGGCCTGTATAGAAACACCTGCCTTTTCTGCCATCGTGCGCGTCATCTCGGTCACTACAAAACCTGGCGCAACAGCATTGACCGTTACATTAAAAGGCCCTAATTCTAAAGCGAGGCTTTTGGTCAGCGCCTGCACAGCGGCTTTAGCAGAAGCGTAATTAGCGCTTCCTAGTAGCCCTAAAGCGCCGGTACTGGAAAGGTTAACAATTCGGCCACGCTTTGCTTTGCGCATGAAGGGTACCACCGCTCGACACATCAAGAACGAACCGCGCACATTAACCGCCATAACCTGCTCCCAATCGTCAAATGTCATTTTATGAACCATGCGTGAGCGCATTATTCCCGCGTTGTTCACCAGCAGAAAAGGCGTTCCTAAATGAGCAATCGCTAAAGAAACTGCATCCTCGACGCTTTTCTCATCAGTGATATCGACACTGACCTCAATAGCCGATCGACCTAGCGCTCTTACAGCATCAGCGGTATCCACACATGCATCCCGATCAAGATCTAGGATAGCGATGTCAAAGCCATCCTGAGCCAAACGTATAGCTATTTGAGCACCAATGCCCCGAGCAGCACCTGTCACCAAAGCCACATTATTCATTACGCATCTTCCTTAGCTGCTAAATTAAGTCGGCTGAACATGCGCTTAGCGAGCAAGAATTTTCAAGGCCGTCCGGTAGAGGTGGTGGGAATACGTTCAAGAGCAAAAACAGAATATGCTCAGGCAATTTGAAGGGAGCGAGTTTTTGCTTACGGAGGTCGATCAATGCCTGTGAATCCACATCTGCGTCATTGACTTTAATAACAGACGCAACACCAACTTCGCTCCAAGGCTGATCCGGGATAGCAGCAACATACACTGCATTTACATTCTGATTAGCAGCGCGCACCGTACCAAACTTTAAAAGCAGCACCCGCTCTACACCGCAGCGACAACTTTCTTTGGCTCGATTCTTAAACGTGGGATACCCACCCTCGTCCAACGTCCCGGGGTTACTCGTTCGAAACCAACCGCACACATCAAAGGCGTCTGCTGCCTTTATGGGTCTAGTGCAGTCGCCAGGAGTAACTCCAAAACCGCGGATACGCAACTCTCCCATTTTATCCGGTGGCAAGGTTTCACCGGTGGAAAGCACAAACACCGACTTCAGCTCAAGTAATACCTCAGTTCCGCCTTCGCTTCGGCACTGAGGCCTAATATTGTCCCGCATTCCCAGATAGTTCAGATTGCAAAAGGCGTTCATCGTGAGCAAACAGCGCGCACTGGCTTGCTTTAGCACGTACGCCATCTCGTTACGCAGATTCAAAAAGTTTATTGGAGCGACGATCGTACCAACACTAAAAATCGCAAACTCAATAGCCACAAAAGCAGCATAGTTGGCCATGACCAACGCTACGCGATCGCCAAGCTTGATTCCGTTAGTAATTAAGCCGGCGGCCAGTGAGGTCAACCATTTATCGATTTGCCTATATCTATAGCTAAGCTGCTCGGTAACAACACATTCGTTACCTAGCCATTGCCTGGCTGCATGGGTAAGTGCTTGGTCTAGGGTTCTAGGCTTCCGCGCTGGAAACAGTGATACCAAAGCTAACTGCCGACCCATGCCTGATGTATTCATCAGTATCGGTCCCCCTATCGCTTAAGCACCACCGATCCACCGTTGGCCCCGAGACCCAATACGGCGCTCATTCCTACGCGGGCGTTTGGGACTTGGCGGCCAGATGCCTCGCTTCGCAACTGCCATACCAGCTCACAGATTTGCAATACCGCCTGCGCTGTCGTTGCCTCGCCAAAAGACAAGAACCCGCCACTGGGATTGAGCGCCAGATCTCCATTCAAATTATATCTTTTGTTCTTCAGCATCCAATCGCCCTGCCCCGGCTCGACAAACCCCAACATCTCTGGCCAAGCCAGTAAATGCCACGCCGTGTTGTCGGCCATTTCAAGCACGTCGATATCACCGTGTTCCACACCGGCCATAGACATCGCTTTCTGAGCTGCGCTCATTACTTCACTAGTGTGGGGGATGTCACCATGAACCGACCCACCAACCGTTGGGATTCGGTGAGCAGGATCACCGTAAGTGCCCGATGCAATACCAATGCCCGCCACCTCCACTGACATTCTAGATACCCGCGCTGCCAGTCTGTCCGAGCAAAGTATTAGCGCAGCCGCGCCATCACTTACGGGACAAATTTGGAGTAAATGTAAAGGGTCAGTAACCATGGGGGAGGCTAAAACTTCAGCCGCAGTGACCGACTTGCGAAAGCGAGCATTAGGATTACTCGCCGCATTATTGCGCATCAATATTACCCCTTCTGCGAATGATTCCGGAGTGGTTCCATAATCATGGATTCTACGCTGCGCTTCCATTGCCCAATAGGCAGGATTAGTTAGCCCCATTGTCACCCAGCGCAAAAAATCGTTATCAGTAATGTCATCTTGACCACCCGGAGGACGTGGGATAAAACCCTTGGGCATCCGTTCAGCACCGATCACGACAACCGCTTCGGACTGGCCGCTCGCTATCATAGAGAACGCGGTCTGAAATGCGATTGCACCTGCGGCACATGCGCCACCGACATTGATGCAGGGGACCCCTTGTTCTGAAGTTGCCTGAACAAGTTCATTGGCATGGAGGCCCCACCCCATACCGCCTTCGAAACGAGAGCTTGCCGCCACGACGCCGTCGATATCTTTCCAGCTTAGCTCTGCGTCAAGAAGCGCCGCCTTGATGGCTTCAAGCGCCATTTTCAGCTGTGTCATAACAGTCTGCTTGCCCCAGGGGATCGCGCCGACCCCCAGAATATGAACGCCACTCATTGCTCCACCGCCCCGCGGTTCGCTGCATGGTCAAACTTAAAGAACGCATGAGTCATGCGCTGCACGCCACGTTCATCGATATACAGTGGCAACGCACCTAAAGTTACCCGATCGCCGATACGGATGTCCTCAAATGCAATGCCCGATAAGATTCCAGACACTCGCACACCATCATCCAAATCAACTAAGCCAATGGCATAAGGCTCCCAATTATCAATCCTAAATAATGGTGGCGGCTGATAATACTGAATGGTGTAACTATATAAGGTTCCATTCGACGCAAGCCAGGTGCTCTCTAGATCGTCCTCAGTGCACTCAGGATTTCGACAGGTTGGTGTCGACGGAAAGTATAATTCGTGACACGTCTTGCAGCGTGCACCCACAAGATGAACGCCAACACTATCCAACTCTAATATCCCTGCGATAACTGGTACTTGATCAGTATTCATCTGGGTTACCGCCTAAAGAGATAAAATGTCACGGGTCTCTTCAAAGTAGAGCGCCCCGTTGCACACATCGATCACTTCGGCTTCATGCCGAACGTATCGCCTTCCACGCTTCTCAAATTTATCAATTGCTCTCGTCGTGATTCGGACCGTGGCCCCAACTTTAATGGGTGCTACTATCTTCGAGTCGTGATAAGTGTGTATTGAACCAATTGCAAAAGGCTTAGTGTGATCGAACTGTACGGAAAGTATGAAATGAGAAACGAGAAGAGGCGGAACAATGGCGCCACCAAATGGAGACTCGCCCTCTACACGCCACGAGTTCATTCGCCATGCTTCATACCATGGATTAAAGTCCTCAACACCATCTGAATACAGGATGATTAACTCAGGCGTTAGGTGTAACTCTCGCGACAAGGTATCACCCACCTGAACCATATCCCAATAGGTCTGGCAATCCTGCTCTAGCTCTTTAATAAACTCTTTGGTTTGGGTTCGTTGTGTTTTTGTCAGCGGCCGCAGCTCACGGACTTTATGCTCTTCACTCACACTAGCCATCCTCATCATGTTTACCCTTGACTTAATTCGGTAATGTCACCTCAACCCAACCGACCGTTTTCTTTTCACCCTGCTCGTTATCGCACCAGACATCGACTTTGATTCGACAGCCCGCCTCAACAGAACGTTTCTCGGTGACAATCCCATGGGTCGTAATGATTTCATCAGCCAATGTAGCGGCTATGTATTTGCAAACAACGCGAGCGCTCTGAAAAAGGTGCTCACCAAAATGGTTGACGCACATTTCAGCGATATAGGCTGAGTTCATTTCCCCGGTTTGTATGGGCGCAGAGAGGCCAGTCGAAAGTGCATACTCCGGATCCCAGTGATTGGGGTTGAAGCGCCCCCAAAGTCTTGAACCCATCAACTGAATTAACGCGCGCTTTTTTATTGGCTCGAGCTCGGTGCCAATGGGCGTTGAAGCGTCAATACGTAATGTTTGCTCGAAAACCATAACTCTCTTCCTCTGCTAACCCACGCGGTACTAACTATGGCTGGTCAGCCGATCATCTAAAGTGGCAAGTACCTGTAAATACTCAAGACTCGATAATATTTCAACACAAGTGTTGACATATTGCAAAGATCTTTTCGATAATGGCGACGGCTTAATTAGCGGTGATGACTGACCTCCGCTGTGTAATGCCGCATGGCGTACCCATCCCAACCATACGGAGAAGAGAATTCATGCCGGATCAAACCCCCAATAGATTAGACGTAATCATTGTTGGAGCTGGCTTAGCCGGACTGAGAGCGCTGTACACACTTCGAAAAGAAAACCTTAATTGCTTGGTCCTCGAGGCGTCGGATGAAATTGGGGGCGTTTGGAACTATAACCGCTACCCCGGAGCACGCTGCGATGTCGAAAGCTACGACTATTCCTACTCGTTTTCAGAAGAATTGGAGCAAGAGTGGCGCTGGACTGAACGATACGCGAAGCAACCTGAAATACTTGACTACATTCGTCACGTAGCCAACCGATTCGATCTACGCAAGGACATCGCATTCAATGCGAAATTGGCATCCGCCGATTACGACGAAAAACAGCAACAGTGGAGCATCATTACCCATCAAGGTACGACATACACTACTCAATTTTTAATCATGGCAGTGGGACAGCTTTCCAAACCCAAGAAACCCAATATAGCCGGAGAGGACTCCTTTAAAGGAGAGATTTATCACAGCGCATTGTGGCCACGTGACCTCGTTGATTTCGCTAACAAGCGTGTTGGAATTATTGGCACTGGCTCGTCTGGCGTTCAAATGACACCCATTATCGCGGAGCAGGCAAATCATCTGTGCGTTTTTCAGCGAACCGCCAACTACAGCATCCCCGCTTGTCACGACAATCTAAGCGATGAAGAAGATGCTGCCGTTAAAGCCAACTATCACATTCGACGCGAGCAGATGCGCAATTCACCAAGCGGGCTCGGCTTTGTTCCTAATAAAAAGTCAGCCCTAGATGATTCGCCAGAGGTGCGCGAGCAAGTTTTCGAACAAGCGTGGAATCGACTGGGCTATGGCTTTGCCTTGGCGTACAAAGACATCTTACTCAATGAAGCGGCCAACGATACCGCTGTCGATTTTGCTCATAGAAAAATCGCCGAAAAAGTAAACAACCCCAGTGTTCGTGAAAAGCTCACGCCACAAGGCTTTCCTTTCGCGGCGATGCGCCCTGCAGTAGACCATCTTTACTACGAATCGTTTAATCGGGAAAACGTTGAGCTTGTTGATATAAAAGAAGATCCAATCGTAGAGATCACCGCAGCAGGCATTCGCACCCAATCAAGAGATTACGCACTCGATATTATTATTTTTGCTACCGGGTTTGACGTCTTTACTGGATCGCTTTTGGCGCCAACGATTACCGGAAGAGCCGGTGTAACACTCAAAGAGAAGTGGAAGGATGGACCCAAAAATTATCTCGGACTGAGCACTAAAGGCTTCCCAAATATGTTCATCATGGTGGGACCAGGAAGTCCCTCTCTGCTGAGTAACGTCATGGTCTCTATGGAGGAACACGCTGACTTCATTCGAGATCTACTAGGCGACATGCGGGACAAGGGCTACACCGAAGTCGAAGCAGAACCGAAGGCAGAAGAATACTGGGTTGAACACGTGAATGAACGCTCTAAAGAAACGCTCTACCCCAAAGCAAAATCCTACTACATGGGCGCGGAAGTTTCGGGAAAACCTCAGGTATTTATGCCCTACTCTGGCGGGGTCAGAGGCTACAGGCGCATCCTCAATCGAGTGCATAGCGAAAACTGGGATGGGTTCGTAATGAAGAAACCCTGAAACACCGGAGACCTGAAAGAGATCCGAGCGAGCTGGAATGCTTAGAACGAAACACGCTAATGCAACCGAGCTCTATTTTCAGCCTCGTTTTGCTTGAGTAGCGTGTCGCTTAATGCGTGGCCAGGGAAATCGAAGGTTAATTTATGTCAGTAACCATTAAAAAAACCAGTTCGCACTCACGGTAAATTTCTCTCGCTCGTTGTACGGCATGCGATCGGCTTTATCGAGCTCCCTCACGCACGCATAGCGAGCAGCAAACTCCAGTGGTGCGGGTGTGGCATCAATCCAATTGTGGGAAAAAATATCCCGCTTGTATGCTGGCGCCTGTCAGATTGCTCTTCACCCCTTCGACCCGGTCAGTGATGACTTTTCGGTTCCATTCCTGCCGCACTGAAAACCCCGATACTTAACCACAAGCTCCTGCAAACCCTGCTCTATTTCAAATTGATCGTCTCGTGCAAACTGCGGCTTTTCAAACCCGCCTTTGTTGCCACCGCCGGATGAAGACCACCGCGCACAAGAACCTTGTTGGTTAAGCCCGCATCAGCAAAGGACCCGGTGGGGAGTTCTGTAAACTCCACGTCGGTTTGTCGGGTCTATAACTCACGCCCCAGAAAATTCTACTGCAACCGACCAACATATAAGTGCTCACTAGAACTGCCCTTAACACTGCGACTCTCGCCGTTGAAAACGCCGGCATAATAATTAAGGCCTGCAGGACTTCCCTCAAATAAACGCCCCTCAGCTGAAGACCCACTCGACGATCTACGGTGAGAATACGACTCACGATTAAGCGCCCTGCAAGTTGCTGACTACCCCACGAGTCGACCCAATCTCGGTTGAATTCGACCTTCCATTGACCCATGCGAAGACCACCCCAATCCCATCTAGCCAAGTCAACGCGCCAATCAATAACTCGAGCCCCAGAAGAACTAGCATTTGAGTCGACATCACGAGCAGGCTGAAGATCGATCTCAAAATAGTACTTAATCCAAGGCTGGAAACCATGGCCGCCAATCTTCATACGCAGGCGTCTTTGCTCAAAGCTCGAGGTGCTAACCGCATTAAAATTCCTCGCCTGACGCGGCTCGGAACCAAAATAGCTGCTATACCTAACCTGAGCCCACCACTGCAAATTGGTCGCAAATTTGCCGTCACGAGTTGCGAGCTGGAAATCCTTTGATTCGCAGCCGGCGTTAATGGGCGATTTCTCAGAAACCTCGCTCGAAAATGCTTCGTCGATGGCGATTTAAATATCCATTATCGAGGAGATGGGGTATTTAATGATTGCAGACATCGCCATTGGCCGGGCGGGCAATCCAGAGGATACCGCCCCCGCTGTCGCATTTTTTTTGTCGCTAAACAGTAATCTCTTGTTTCCGGACAGGTGCTCTATGTTGCTGGAGAGGCGAAGGCCTAAGCAGACGATTTTTCTATTTTCTGTTCACAAAAGGTATAGCCGACGTTAGTGGGAATACGCAGAAAGAGACCTGACGCCTCCTTGTGGAGTCGTGGCGTGACCGGAATCACCGATCTGTCGAGGGAGTCGCTGATAACCTGCGCAGCATTCCTGCACAAACTCATGCGGTGCAAATTGCAGATGGTCGGTAACAACGCGGTGAAGTGCCCGCTGTCTATGAGCTCAAGGGCCTTGGCGGGCCGGATCCAGTCAACTGAAATCGATTCATGGCCGTCCTCGATAGCCTGTTGTTCCGGCGGTGCCACAGCCAGGAAGAAATGTGTATCGAATCGCCTTGGCATAAAATCAGGCGTGACCCAGTTGGCGTAATGAATCAGCTCATCGCAGGCCAGTAGCAGATTTTCTCTGGCCAGAAACTGGGCAAGAGAAGTATCTCCTCCCTGAAGCAGGTAGCGGTAATGCCCCAGCTCCTGCGCTCGAGTTGCGCTCACCATCCCCGTCTGCCCTGCTTCGCGCGCCAGCAAAATGGCACATTCTTCGAAAGTCTCGCGGATTGCCGTTACCTGCAGGGTCGCCGGCCCACCGGACGCAAGCGACCTGACGAGCTGTGGGGCCAACTCGGCACCGTCATCCATAAGATCTGCCCGCCCGCCGGGGAACACCAGAGCCCCAGGCGCAAAGCCACTTTTTTCGTGACGTTTCAGGAGCAGAACTTCAAAACCCTCGGGAGCATCTCGCAATAAGATCAGAGTGGCTGCCTTCTCTGGCGGGGCAGCGCCGCCACCGTTGACACTACTCATGAATGATTGCAACAGCGCGGGTCCATCCTGCCGACGCGCCCCGAATCTTACAAGGGAAACAGGAGACCTCAAATCCACTGGCGGGGAGTACTTCTAGGTTGTGTAATTTTTCCAAATGGCAGTACCCAATATCCCTTCCGGCTTTGTGCCCCTCCCAGATCAGACCCGCGTCGCCGGTTTCTTCGTAGCGCTTACCCGTGTGAACAAAGGGAGCATCCCAACTCCATCCGTCGGTACCGGTTACCCGCACCCCACGCTCTAGCAGGTACATTGTTGCGTCGTAGCCCATGCCACATCCCGAGGAAACATAATCATCCTCGCCGTAGCGTTGCCCTGCGCCAGTATTGATCAGTACAATTTCCAGCGGTTGAACATCGTGATTGATGCGTTCAAGCTCCTCCTCGACATCAGCAGCAGTAACGACGTAGCCATCTGGGAAATGGCGGAAGTCCAGTTTTACACCTGGCTGGTAGCACCAATCGAGCGGCACCTCATCGATAGTAATAGCTCGCTCACCGTTGTCCATGGTGGAAGCAAAATGGTAAGGCGCATCAAGATGCGTGCCGTTATGCGTGATGAGCTCGACTTTCTCGATCGCCCAGCCTTCTCCATCCGGGAGATCTGCCGCATCCAAGCCGGGGAAAAATCCCGTGATTTCAGGCAAGGAGTCTTTATGGTCAAGGTAATGGATTTTTGGCTGGTATCCGGGCGGGTCGGAAACCACATCGTTTTCGAAGAAAATCGAAAGATCAATAATTTGTCGGTTCATAGATTGGCCCTGCCTGTTGTGTTATCTTCTGAGGCCTCTGCTTAACCGCGCCACCCCGTTAGCTTTAGATAACCTGCAGGCAGACACAGTGAGTGGTAAGCGCGCATGGGGCATCTATACATCTGCGTGACCATTATTCATCTGGCCTGCATTACCCCTTCGAAAGGTGCCATTTTCAACATACGTGTTGAGAATGGCAAGATATTCTTCCCGATGCAGAGTAGTTTGGCAGGTCAGGAAGTCCATATGGTGAGGGCCAGAGCAACATCTTAACGGTCCTGGAATTTAAACTCCGTGCTTACATTACAGCGAGCCCGACGTGTTGGTGCCTTGCGTTAAAGCGTAATTCAGGGCGGTGTATCAGAGGCGATAAAAATGACAAAAAAGTCGAGCGGAATAGGACGCCGGCGGGCGGCAGCGAAAGCAGACCTGGCTCCCAACTATGAAAAGCGGCGCGAGGAAATCTACGAGGCCGCTGCGTGTGTATTTAATCGCAAGGGTTTCAGTGGAACCACTGTCAGTGCAGTTGCCAAGGAACTGAGCATTGATCGAGCCTCGCTTTACTACTATATATCTAGTAAAGAGCAGCTGTTCGACGAGCTAATTCGCGAAGTTTCGGACGCCAACGTGGCAATGGCACAGACGATTGCCGCGAGTAAGGCGTTGCCCTCCGCAAAATTGCGGAAATTGATTGTCGAGCTCATGGAGTCCTATGCCCGCAACTACCCTATTCTCTACATTTACATTCGAGAGGATCTGGGCGATATCAAGGACACTCGCTCCGAGTGGGCAAACTACATGCGGCGGGTCAACCGTAAGTATGAGAAGGCGGTGATTAACATTATCCAGGAGGGCTACGAGACCGGTTGTTTTCAGGACGTTGGTAATGCCAAGGTCGTCGCCTACGGCATTATTGGCATGGTGGGGTGGACAAACCGTTGGTTCAAACCAGAAAAGACAGATATTCCCGCGAGCGATATAGGTCGCATCTATGCAGACATGGTCATCGGTGGCCTTGCCTGAGCTACCCTGCGCACTTAACAGTGTTTAATCCTTTGGCCCGGTGTTGGTAACCGTGAAATCAGGTTGGTCTGCCTTCGTTCTCGTAACTCCAGGGAGACACGCTCCATGCTTAAACCCGTTCAATTAGGAAAAAGTGGTCTGCAGGTTTCGCAACTGGGTTTGGGGACCATGAATTTCGGTGTGCCTGGACAGGGGCATCAAGGCGACTGGACCCTGGCTGTCGATGAGGCGAGAGAGATATTCCGGACCGCTATTGACAATGGTTTTTTCTATTTCGACTGTGCTGATTTTTATGGGATTGGCGCCTGTGAAGAAATTGTAGGGCGGCTGTTACGCGAGATGTTGCCACGCGACGAGTATGTGCTAACCACAAAAGTCGGCATGCCGATGGGGAACAAACCCAATATGGGCGGACTGTCTCGCAAACATATTATTGAAGGATTGGATCGCAGCCTGGAGCGCCTGGGTCTTGATTACGTCGACCAACTCATTATTCACCGTCACACGCACGTTTTACCTGGGCATATCGCGGTACCCATCGAAGAGACCCTGGAAGCGTTGAACGATCTTGTCAAAGCGGGCAAGGTAATGTACCTGGGGGGCTCGTCGATGTTTGCCTGGCAGTTCGCCGAGCTACAGATGACGGCCGAACGCCATGGTTGGGCCAAGTTTATTTCCATGCAGAATCACTACAATCTTATTTATCGTGAGGAAGAGCGGGAAATGAACCCTTATTGCGAAATGACCGGCGTGGGCGTCACACCCTGGTCTCCCCTCGCTCGCGGCATTCTGGCCGGCGCCTACCAGGGTGGTTTCGACGCCGGCAGTACCAGCCGCTCTACCGGCACTGACCGAAAGCGCACTGAGGGTTTATACCGCGGCGAGAATGACTTCCTGATTGCTGCCAGATTGGTTGAGATCGCCTGTAAGTACGGCAAGACACCAGCGCAGATCGCTATCGCATGGCTGATGAGCAAACCGGCGGTTAGCGCCCCGATAGTGGGAGTTTCGAAAGTATCACAGTTGCTGGGCCTCATAGCTGCGACCGACATTGTCCTGGAGGGCGGAGACATCGCTTACCTGGAAGAGTTGTATCGACCTCTGGAAAACCTGTTGTCGTTGGGGATGTCCTGAATCAAATAAGGCGCGTCGCTTGCCGACTGCACGATAATACATTCCCCAGCAGAGCGTCTTGTGTATAGTGGTTACTCGGATTGAGTGTGTGATAGCGTCAAAGAAGAAAAAATGCGAAGGATTGAGTTGGTAGAGCCGGGCGGCCTAGAAAATCTTTTCTGTATCGAGCAAGACACGCCCTCACCTGGCGAGGGGGAAGTCCTTGTCAGGTGGCACGCGAGTTCTCTAAATTATCATGATTATCTGGTTGCGTCAGGCGCCTGGCCCGTTGCGGATGGCCGTTGCCCGTTGTCAGACGGGGCAGGAGAAATTGTTGCAATGGGGGCCGGTGTATCCCAGTGGCAGCTAGGCGACCGGGTCATGGCGCTGTTTTTCCCCCAATGGCTCGAAGGCTCCGCATCAGCGGAAACTATGGCCGACTTTGCCGGTGACACCGTAGACGGCTATGCCACAGAGTTTTCCTGCCTGAGCGCTGACAGCGTGTCCCGTATTCCCCGGGGCTATAGTTTTGCCGAGGCTGCCACACTGCCGTGCGCGGGACTCACCGCGTGGCGTGCGCTAATCGAAGAGTGCCACTTCGAAGCCGGCGACAGTGTGTTGATACAGGGAACCGGCAACGTCTCTTTGTTTGCACTGCTATTTGCCAAGGCTATGGGAGGCGAGACCTATTGCACCTCCTCCTCAGATGCAAAACTGGAACAGATAAAGACCTTGGGCGCAGACCATCTGCTGAACTACCAGTCTAACCCGAATTGGGGTACTGAAATTCATCGGGCATCTAATGGCGGCGTAGATCATGTGCTTGACGTGGGCGGCTCATCCACACTGAAAGAGTCGCTGGAGGCGGCAAAGGTCGCCGGACATATTGCATTAATCGGCGGCCTGGGGGGCTTCGATGCCGAACTGTCACTGTTCCAGGTATTTATCAAGCAACTCAGGTTGAGTGGCATGGCCGTGGGTAATCTTGTAATGCAGGAACAGATGGTGGATTTTATTGATGCTCATGGACTGAAGCCGATTATCGCCCGGGAATTTGAACTGGCAAATCTGGCCGACGCTTTTCGCTATCAGGAAGCCGGCGATCATCTGGGCAAAATTGTAGTGACCTATTGACGCCGCCAACAGCTGATAACTCGCCACCTGATTTAGCTGCCTTCATGGGGTCGTAAAAACCAACACAACGACTCGGCCTTACTGGGCCATGGTGCCTGTTGAAAATCATCGACTGACTGCGCCTGATGCATTTGCGGGGCGCCCGACCGAAGAATGTCTTCGGAAGCCACCAGCACTTCTTGGGGTTTTGTCGTGGTGACTGGCTCCAGCGTCGACACATTACTTGCGAAGACATCCAGCCCGACGGACAGCGTTTCCGGAGCATCTCTGTGCTCCCACAGGCCCGATCGCGTATCTAGAGTGTAGGATGCCAGCAGATTGGCGCCCCAGTGGGCGACGAGCGCCATCGCACTAAGAATGTAATCTACTTCTTGGTCGTTGCAGAGCCAATGGAGATTAAATCGGACCCAGCCAGGGCGGAGGCAGCCAACTCCTCGCTGTACTTCAGCAGCAAGCGCCTCGGATTGCTGCCGCGTGAGACCAAGTAGCGTATGGCCATAAGGCCCAGCACAAGAACAACCGCCTCGAGCCTGAATACCGAACAGGTCGTTTAGCAATCGCACCACGTAACCGTAATGCAGCTCCCTGTTATTCGATCGAAATCGCATTGAAAAAATAGGTAATCGGTCTGCTTGTTGAGGCCCGAGTATTTCCAGTCCATCGGCTGCCTTGAATCGTTTTTCGGCTGCCTCCCGATACTGCTTTTCGATTTTGGCGATCCGTTCATAGCCTATTCTTGGGGGGATGCTCACCGCCATGGCACCTCGGATAGACTCCACTATGCCGGCCGTGCCCCCCTCCTCCCGGTGCTCGGGATCCGAATGCCACTCATGCCAGTCAGGTGTCACGTAAGCCACTGTCCCACCGCCAATTTGCACCGGCACGTCATTGCGCAACAGCTTGCGTTTAACCGCCAGTACACCGCTGCTACCGGGGCCCCCGATAAACTTATGGGGCGAAAAGAAAAGCGCGTCAAGCGGCGCATCCTCGTCGTTCATGTCGATGGAAAGATACGGGGCGCCTGCTGCGTAATCCCATATGGCGAGGGCACCCTGATTTTTGAGTCGTCGTGTGATACCTGACACATCAGACAGGATACCCGTAACATTAGAGGCGGCAGAAAAACTGCCCACGATAAAAGGCCGGTCTTGATTTTGAGCGAGCGTGTCGGCCAGCACATCTTGATCGATACCCCCATCGTGATCGAGGGGTATGCGGATGACATCCGCTAAGGCCTCGCGCCAGGGCAGTTCGTTGGAGTGATGTTCGTAGGGACCCACCAAGACCAGAGGACGACGCTCGCTGAATTGCGGGCGATTGCTGGCTGATCGCAAGCCCAGTAGATGAACCAAGGTATTGACTGCGGCGGTGGCGCCGGATCCGCAAAAGATGACGACATCGTCGGGGCCTGCGTTGATGACCTCCTTGATCGTTTGCCGCGCCCACTCCCGCAGCTGCCCGGTGTGTCGGCCCGTATGTGAGGCTTCTGAGTGTGTGTTGGCGTAGTAAGGCAATACCTCTTGCGTTATCACGTTTTCAATGGAGGCCAGCCCCCGGCCACTGGCAGTGTGGTCGCAATAGACGAGCGGCCTGGATCCATACGGCGTTTGAATGACTGCCTCACGACCAATGATCTGTTGCCGTAAGGTTTCAATCAGATCTGGCGCAGTCTCTAAGGGGTCGTGGTGACTCGTCATGGAAGTGGGCATCGGCGCGACGCCGCTCGAAGGGGATTCACCGTAATCGTAATGCGTTAGTCGCGCGCGATGGGCGCGAATCGACTGCCTAGTAGGTCTTTCTTTGCACGATCCGCGCTTATTTGCTATCTATGTTAAACAAAAATTGCAGGAAGCCAAGGTATGACGCAAATAAAGAGTATAGACGCACTGGATCGTAAAATTCTGCGCGCGTTGCAGCGAGATAGCGCCGAACCGATAGCAGACCTTGCCGTGCGATGCAGCCTGTCTCGGTCGGCCTGCAGTCGCCGCATAACGCAATTAGCGGAGAGGGGCATCATTGAGCGATCAGTGGCTTTGCTATCGCAGAGTAAGCTAGGTTTGGGGTTAATGGTCTTTATTTCCATCAAGACCAACCAACACAACGCCCTCTGGTCTCGACAATTTCAGACTGTCGTGGAACAACTGCCCGGCGTTCTCGAGGTACATCGTCTCGGAGGGGATATCGACTACCTGCTGAAGGCGGTGGTGCCTGACATGCCAGGCTACGATGCGCTCTATCAGCAACTCATTAAGGCGGATCTCTACGATGTGAGCGCCCGGTTTGTCATGGAAACGATGAAGCATACGACAGAGCTCCCCCTCTAGCCTCTGCCAAGCAATGATCAGAGCCTTGGTGAGGGGCGGATCGTTCTATTTGTCGTCCCGGTTCGTGCACCCATGAAGATCACCCGTCGGCCTTGACATTAAAGCGGTCATTCGCAAATTCAGTCCTTGCCTGAAGATAAGGGTGGCGGGCACTATAAAAGCCGTGGAGAGCTTCTCCGTGAGGGCGGTAGCCTGGAGACGTCACTGAGCTGACACAGATCTGCCGCCTCGCTCTGCTCTGTCACGTCATTGTCGGTCAGCGCAGGGAGCCACATCGTGACGCGAGCAAAACTGCACTCAATCGAAAGGCGAACCGCCCTAAAGCTTGCTGCGGCACTGTGGTTAGCAGCCCGAAATCGTCCCGTGTCCGCATCAGCCCCGCAACGGGTCGTCGTAATTGGCGGGGGCATTATCGGTTGTGCCATCAGCTATTACCTTG
>Ga0213869_10001073_pt1 | contig 20965 bp, 17 predicted proteins | sample PICome_10_FD_160083 | JGI IMG/M metagenome (GOLD analysis project Ga0213869, IMG submission 160083) | Coastal seawater microbial communities near Pivers Island, North Carolina, United States - PICO132 | ecosystem: Environmental > Aquatic > Marine > Coastal | place: USA: North Carolina...
CACCGCATCACGCCCTTCGACAAGCTCAGGAGAGCCTTGGACTCATCGCTGAAATTGGGCTTCCCCATCGTCGTCTCCTGTCCTCAAAATTAGGATAGAAGGCGTCCAGAAATCTAGGGGCTACTCAGTAGCCCCATCCTTGTCTCATGAGTATATCTCATAGGTCGTGGCCGAGCCCAATGCGCCCATGCGCGCCGACGACGCCTAATCCCCTTGCCGCCATCCCCGTCCGCATCAAAGTCTCAATTTCAAACCTTTAGCGTTGCCAATAGGAGCCGCAGCCACCGCCTTTCCCTTCACACCGGGGTAGAAAAACTTTTTTGTCTACCAATTTCGTTATCTTTAGCCCACCCCTCGTCCAATAGTCCGACAAAAGGGGTCCTCTGTCGTGCATCGCCTTACCAGCGCCGTCTTCCTGCTTCTCTCTACGACATCCACCTTCGCCCAGGCGCAGGATCAATCCACGCCGCAAGCCACTCAGGAAGGGGCAACGGAACGCTCCGACATCGTCGTGACCGGCATCCGCAAGAGCCTGGCCGACGCGCTCGCAGTGAAGCGCCAATCCGCACAGGTCGTCGACGTCATCTCGGCCGAGGATGTCGGCAAGTTTCCCGACAAGAATATCGGTGAAGCGCTCCAGCGCGTGACCGGCGTCCAGATCACCCGCGGCGGCGGTGAGGGCCAGGCGATCACCATTCGCGGCGCCGATCCATCACTCAACCGGGTCGAGATCAACGGCCAGTCTGCCCTCTCGACCTCGATCGCTGCAGCCGCAGGGAATGGCAGCAACCGCGCGGTCGACTTTCGCGACCTACCCGCCGAATTCGTCTCGCGCCTTGAAGTGCTCAAGTCCGCCACGCCCGACATGACTGAAGGCGGCCTAGGCGGCACGGTACGGATCATCACGCGCCGCCCGTTCGATGCGAAGGAAGGCTATCTGGCCGGGTCGGCACAGGGCATCTACAATGAACTGGCGGACAAGGTGGATCCCAAATTCGCGCTGATCGGCTCCAAGCTGTTCGCGCATGACACGATCGGCGTCCTGCTGTCGGGCACCTATGAAGATCGCACCATCCGCTACGATCAGGCGCGCACCACCGGCTGGCGCCAGGTGGAAACGGTGCAACCGGCAACGCCCGCCAGCCAGAACTGCCTGTCAGGCCGCAACCAGGCCCGCTGCGTCGACCTGGACGGCAGCGGCTTTGGCGATTTCTATCCGGACATTCCGCGCTACATCACAGCGACCGAGCCGACCAAGCGCTATGCCCTCAATGGCATCGTCGAATGGCGCCCGGACGATAATTTCAAGGCCTATGTCGAGGGCACCTTCACCAAGAGCAATACGCGATCGGACGACCAGTATCTGCAACTCTCCACCACCCAGTCGGTGGCCAATGGCGGCATCGATCCGACCGGCGTCGTGATCCGCGACGAAACCGCCCAGACCGTCACCTTCGTGAACAACAGCGCCGCCGGGACCGGCCCCAGCGTCAATTATCGCAGCGTCATCGGCGGGCTGCGCCGTCGCACCTTCAACGGCATCGTCGGCGCCGAATGGCAGGTCGGCAAGGTCAAGCTGTCGGCCCGCGGCACCTATGCCGCGTCGCGCGTCTTCAATGATGAGGTCGACGTGACCGCGTCGGTCTCCGGCAAGGATGCCCTGCCCTGGATCACCATCGATTATGACAATCCGCAGCATGCGCCCAACATCATCCTGCCGATCGACACCACCACGACCCAGGGCATCAACACGCTGTCCGTCGAGGCGCGGCCGCGCCTCAATCGCCAGCAGGAACAAGGCGCCAAATTCGACGCCGAATATCGCCCCGACAATGACGGCCTGCTGACATCGCTGAAGGGCGGCATCGAGCAGAACAGGCTGGTATCGAGCAGCCGCTTCAGCAACGCAGTCTATACGCTGAACGGCATAACCGGCCAGACAACCCTGACCCGGTCGGGCATCAGCGGCACGCAGGTTCTGGCGACCACGACACCCGCCGCCCAGCTCGCGACAATCCAGAGCCTGCTCAACAATTATGGCGGCATGGGCGACGGCAGCTTCTTCAAGACCGGCGACCTTGGCTTTTCGGGCATCGACCGCTGGTGGAACCTGGGCGATGACCTCGCCAATGCGATCGGCATTCCCGATCCCTATACCAGCATCTCGCCGCTCGACACCTATCGGGTGAAGGAAGAAACCATCGCCGGCTATGGTCAGGCCGCGTTCAAGGCGGATCTGGGCTTCGACCTGTCGGGCGTGTTCGGCGCGCGCCTGGTCCACACCCGCACCATATCGACCGGCAGCCAGAGCAGCGGCGGCGTCATCACCCCTGCCCGCTACACCGGCGAATATACCGTTCTGCTGCCGTCCGCGAACCTGCGTGCCGAACTTGTCCCCAACAGGCTGGTGGTGCGCGCCACCGCGTCTGACGTGCTGGCCCGCCCCGCCCCTTCGCAAATGGCGCCCAATGTCCGGCTCGATCCCGTCGGCCTGACCGGATCGCGCGGCAATCCGGGGCTGAAGCCTTATCGGGCCTGGCAATATGATCTGGGCGTCGAATATTATATCTCGCGCACCAATTATCTGTCGGTCACGGCCTTCCGCAAGGACATCAAGTCCTTCATCGACACCGACAGCCGTGAGGAGGAAATTGACGGACAGGTCTACACCATCCGCCTGCCGGTCAACGGCACCCAGCATGTCACGATCCAGGGCGTGGAAGCCGGCGTGCAACTGGGTCTGGACTTCCTGCCAGGCATCCTCAGCCATTTGGGGGTGATCGCCAACTACACCTACAACAAGGACAAGGGCTATGAAGGGCGTGACTATTTCACCAATGCCAGCCTGCCCTTCCCCGGCGTGTCGCGGAACAGCTATAATGCCTCGCTCTTCTATGATGACGGGCGCTTCGCTATTCGCGGTTCCTATAACTGGCGCAGCCGCTATCTGATCAACGCGGTCGATCGCGGCAACAATCCGTCCTTTGGCGAAGCGTTCGGCCAGTTGGACGGGTCAGCCAGCTATGTCGTCAACCCGCATGTCTCGCTGTTCCTGGAGGGCGTCAACCTGACCGATTCCACCCGGATCGAGAATGCCAACAGCATCTATCGTCGCAACGTGATCGAAACATATGGCCGCCGCATCTATTTCGGCGTCCGGGCAAAGCTGTGACGCGGCGCGATACGCTGGCAGGCCTGGCGGGGGCTTCGCTCCTGCCGGCCTTTGCCCGTGCCGCTACCGGCCGCCTGCTGCATCGGGACGATTTCCGGCATGGGCTGGGCCAATGGCAGATCGAAGCCGAAAAGCCCGCCACGGTGCGCGCGCAGGGCGGGCTGCTCGATATCGAAGCCCCCGCCGGGCTTACCCTGTGGTTCCGCCCGCTGCTCTACGGGCCTCTCGAAATCCGCTATCGGGCGCAGGCCGTGTCACATGGCGGACCGCATGATCGGGTGAGCGACCTCAATTGCTTCTGGATGGCCAATGACCCCGCGATGCCAGACGGCGATGTCCTGGCCCGATCGCGCAGCGGCAAGTTCGAGGAATATGACGGCCTGCAGACCTATTATGTCGGGCTGGGCGGCAACGGCAACAGCACCACCCGCTTTCGCCGCTATGTCGGCCGCGCCGGCGAGCGACCACTCTTGCCGGAAAATGACCGGCGCGGGTCCGAAGATATGCTGATCGCCAATCGCTGGCAGAATATCGCCCTGATTGCAGACGGGAACGAGATCACCTTCTTGCGCGATGGCCAGCGACTGTTCGCCTTTCAGGACGATCATCCCTACACCCTTGGCCACTTCGCCCTGCGCACCACCGCCAGCCATCTGAAAATCCGCGACTTCACCGTTCGCGCACTTCGCTGACCCAAGGAAACCGCATGCCCTTCTCCCGCCGCGCCCTGCTCCAGTCCAGCCTGTTGGGTGGCGCCGTGCTCGCCCTGCCGACACCAGCGCGCGCCGCGAAGGCGCTGCCGGCAACGAATGTGCATTGGCTGGACGGCAGCCCGCCAGCCTGGGACGGCGGCCAGAGTTGGGGCACGCCCTGGCCCCGCGGCACGCTGCGCGGGACGGACCGGATTCAGGCTCATGGTGCAGATGGTGCCGTGCTACCACTGCAAAGCTGGCCATTGGCCTATTGGCCGGACGGATCGATCAAATGGAGCGGCCATGCGCTGCCGGCAATGATCGACAGAGGCCCCTCCCATGTCTCGATCGGCATCGGACGCAATCCCGCTCCAGCGCATCCCGTCCAGGTCGAAGAACAGGCCGATGCCGTGCTGGTGCATGTTGGCGCGACATCCTGGCGACTGCCGCGCACGGGCAGCGCCATCATCGCCGCGGCAGAACGGGATGGCCGAACCCTGCTGCGCAATGTCCATCTGCTGGCCAGCGTCCAGAATGCGGCGTCCGACGAGGAATCGGAAAATCTGTCGGTCCAGCGCTACACCAGCCGGATCGATGCGCTGACCGTCGAACAAAGCGGTCCGGTCCGTGCCGTCGTCAAGGTGGAGGGCAATCATACCGGCAACGGCCGTCAATGGCTGCCCTTCAGCCTGCGCCTCTATTTCACCGCCGACAGTCCGGCCGTCCGTATCGTCCACAGCTTCATCTGGGATGGCGACGCCGATCGCGATTTCCTGCGCGGTTTGGGGATCCGGGCGCAAGTGCCGATGGCCGCGCCCTTGCACGATCGACATGTCCGCATCGCCACCGACCATGGCCTGTTCAGTGAAGCAGTTCGGCCGCTCACGGGCCTGCGCCGCGATGTCGGCGAAACTTTTCGTCAGGCGCAGATTGACGGGCGCGCAACCCCATCGGTCGACACGCTGCCGGATCGGCTGCGCCAGTTGCTCGACAGCATACCCGCATGGGGCGATTTCCGGCTGTTCCAGGGCAATGCCCAGGGTTTCACCCTGACCAAGCGCACCCGCAAGGGGCGTGCGCCGATCCAGTCTCTGGAAGGCGATCGCGCCCGTGGGCTGGCCTATGTCGGCACGCCCGCCGGCGGCGCGGCGATCGGCATGGCCGATTTCTGGAAACGCCATCCGGTCCAGCTCGACATTGACGGGGCGGCGGGAGACGCGGCCGACCTGACCGCCTGGCTGCATGCACCAGACGCGCCTGCCATGGACATGCGCTCCTATCGCGATGTGCTGGGGATGACCGACTACGCCCGCCAGAATGACGGGCTGGACATGAGCTATGAGGATTATGAACCCGGCTGGGATCAGGCCAAAGGCATCGCCCGCACCAATGAATTATGGCTCTGGGCGCTGCCCGCGACGCCCGATGCCGCAACGCTGGACAACTATGCCGCCCAGGTGGCCAGCCCCGCCCGGTTGCAGGTCCAGCCGGATCGCATCCATGCCGCCGGCGTGTTCGGCGATTGGGCGCCGCGCGCGACCAGTGGCGCCCTGTCGCTGGCGATCGAGCGACAGAATGACCTGCTGATCGATCATTATCGCGACGAGATCGACCGGCGCCACTGGTATGGTTTCTGGAACCATGGCGACGTGATGCACAGCTATGACAGCGACCGGCATCAATGGCGCTACGACATTGGCGGCTATGCCTGGGACAATAGCGAATTGTCGACCGACCTGTGGTTCTGGTACAGCTATTTGCGATCGGGCCGGGCAGACATATTCCGCATGGCAGAGGCCATGACCCGGCACACCGGCGAGGTAGACGTCTATCATGCCGGCCCCTGGGCAGGCCTGGGCACACGCCATGGCGTTCAGCACTGGAGCGACAGCAGCAAGCAACCGCGCGTATCCAATGCTGCCTATCGCCGCATCTTCTATTATCTGACCGGCGACGAACGGGTCGGCGACCTGATGCGGGCGCTGGTCCATTCCGACCGCGTGCTGCAACATGTGGATATTGGCCGCAAGGTTGCCGATCGGGCACCGGAATCGTTGCCGCCCGGCGGGGTCGGCGCCGTCGTCAAACCCGCAGGATTACCCGACGGCGTGATCCAGCTGTCTTTCGGCACAAGCTGGGGCAGCCTGGTCGCGGCCTGGTTCACCGAATGGGAAAGGACCGGCGACCGCCGCTGGCGCGACCGCATCCTGGCCGGCATGGACAGCATCGCCGCCCTGCCCCGCCAATGGTGGGCCGGCGGCGCCAACTTCGATTTGGCCAGCGGCCGCTTCGTATCCGGCGGCGACCATGTCAGCGTCAGCCACCTCAATGCCGTCTTCGGCATTGTCGAAATCATGGCCGAACTTCTGCCGCTGGTCGATGCCCCCGCCTATCGCACCGCATGGATCGATTATTGCAAATGGTACAACGCCCCCGCCGTCCAATGGGAAAGGCGTTTTGGCGAAGCGCCGCGCGGCCATAATCTGCGCCAGGCCCATTCACGCCTGACCGCCTATGCCGCGCACGCGTTGCAGGACACGGCGCTGGCAGCGCGCGCCTGGAACGAATTTCAGGACGGCGAACTGAAACCGGGCCTGACGACCATGCAGGCGGGCGACGGCATCGTGGAGATCCCCGGCCTGTCGACAAATGGCGCAGCCCAATGGGGACTGGCGGCGATCCAGAATCTCGCCCTGATCCCGCCAGATTGAGCATGTCGATCAACGATCGATAAATTGCGGCAATGATAAAAATGAGAAAATCATAAGAAAATAATGTTCACCTATTCAATCTTACAATTCAAATGACGCCATAGTCATTTGATACATATCACGGGACATATCTAAAAAAACATCACCAGCCACGTTTGCCAACGAGAGCGGTGAATGACGATAATATCGCAAAGTCACGCGGACCAATTCTCGCACCCGGCGCGACTGCGTCCCCGCATCCATGACGTTCCCCGCGATGGCGATGCGCCACGGCTGCATGCGGAAGCGGCACGGCGCACAGTTCAGGACGAGCGGCTGCACCGCAAGCAGCAACTGGCCGCATCGCTCCGCCTGCTGGCCCAGCATGGCGTCGAGCCTGGCCTGGCCGGCCATCTGAGCGCCCGCGACCCTGAACATGTGGACCATTTCTGGGTCAATCCGGTCGGCGTCCCCTTTTCCCATGTCCGGGTATCGGACCTGCTGCGGATCGACAGCGACGGGCGGGTCGTCGAGGGCGACGGGCCAGTCAACATCTCCGGCATCCCCTATCATCATGCCGTCCAGCGTGCCCGGCCGGACGTCGTCGGGATCGTCCATGCCCATAGTTTCCACGCCAAGACCTGGTCCGCCTTCCGGCAACCGGTCGAGCCGATCATCGCCGACCTCGCCGCCTTCCATGAGGATCAGGTGGTCTTCGTGCCCGACCGGTCGTTGGATGCCGCTACGGGGCGTGATGCCGTCGCGCAGCAGTTCGTCCAGTCACTGGGTGACCGCAACATCCTGCTCTGGGCCAATCATGGCCACTGGACCGTCGGCAACAGTGTGGAAAGTGCGGCCTGGCGCTTCATCGCCTATGAAAGCGCCGCCCGCGTGCAACTGACGGCACGGGCCGCCGGAGCACCGATCATCGATCCACCGTCCCAGCGTCCCTCTCCCGACCAGCGGGAAGGATGGGCCTGGCTCAGCTTCCTGCCCTATTGGGACGAGATCGTCCGCGCGCAGCCCGATCTGCTGGACTGATGAGCGCCCAGCTTTACTCCCGGCGGGCGCTGCTGGCCGGCGCCGGCGCCCTGACGCTGGCCGGATGCGGCGCCGCCACGGAACGGGCTTTGTCCGACGTGACCCTGAGCGTCTGGCGCTACAAGACGACGGCCGGCAATTTCATGGCGGCGGCAGGACAGGCCGACACGCCCTATCAGGTCCGTTACGTCGACCTGCCCGGCGGCCCGCTGGTGCTCAATGCCTATGCCGCCGGTGCGCTCGACTATGCCTATATGAGCGAAATTCCACCGGCTTTCGCGCTGCAATCGGGCACGCCGCTCAGGCTGATCGCGACCCACCAGGGCGACGTTAACAATAGCGGCGTGCTGGTGGTGAAGGGATCGAGCGCACGGCAATTTCCCGATCTGCGCGGACGCACCATCGCCTACACGCCCAACACCAACAATCACTATTATCTGCTCAAGCTGCTCGAAGCGCATGATCTGCGCCTGTCCGACATGCAGGCCGTCGGCCTGCCCGCCAACGACGCCAACGCCGCTTTCACGCGTGGTCATGTCGAAGCGATCGTCACCGGCGGCATTTCCGCCCTGCTGACCGAAAGCCTGCTCGGCGGCCGCTGGATCGTCCGATCGGTCGCGGGTCTCTATTCGGGCAATTTCTGCATCTCTGCCCATCCGGCCGCGCTGACCGATCCGCTCAAGCGGGCGGCGATCCGTGACTATCTGCGCCGGGAACAGGCGACCTGGCAATGGATCGACCGGAACCCGGAACGCTGGGCGGCACTGTCGGCAACGCTCAGCAGCCAGCCCGCCGCCCTGTTCCAGCGCCTGGCCCGCGAGGCAAGCCGGCCTGCCCTGATCGTCCCGCCCGCCAAGGCCGCCATCGCAAGCCTGCAGCATGTCGCCGACGATCTCGCCCGCTTCGCGCTGGTGCGGGATCGCCACGACCTGTCGGCGCTGTGGGAACCGGGCCTGATCTGATTGGGCCGACCGTCACGAACATCTAAAAAAGGGGGAATTTATGCGACATGATATCAGCCGGTCGATTTTTGGCGCGCGACTTCAGTTATGGCTTTCCACGGCAACCCTGGCCGCGGTCGGGATCGGTTCGTCGGCACTTGCGCAGGAACGGCCTGTCCCGGCCCCAGCCCCAGCCCCAAACGATGCCAATGCCGAGGGGACGATCGTCGTCGTCGGCAACCGCAGCCGCGCGACCACCGCGCTTGAAAGCCCGGTGCCGATCGACGTGATCGACGAAAGCCAGTTGGCGACATTGGGGGCAAACAGTTCGCTGCGCGACGCGCTGGGCGTATTGTTGCCCAGCTTCAACTCGCTGACCGTCAGTTCTTCCTCCTGGAACAGCGTTGCGCGCCCGGCGGGCCTGCGCGGCTTGGGCGGGTCGCATGTGCTGGTGCTGGTGAACGGCAAGCGGCGCCACAATAGCTCACTGCTCAACCTGTCGACCGGCAGCGTCGACCAGGGTGCCAATTCGGTCGATATCGACCTGATCCCGGCGGCCGCCATCAAACGGATCGAGGTGCTGCGCGACGGCGCGGCCGCCCAATATGGATCGGACGCGATCGCCGGCGTCATCAACATCGTGCTCAAGGATGACGACCATGGCGGCACGCTGACGGTGAACGGCGGCAAGCGCTACAGCTATCGCGGCAATTCCGATGGGCGCAATATCGAGGCAGGCGGCAATATCGGCTTCAAGCTGGGGCCGGACGGGTTCGTCAACATTGCCGCCAGCGCCAAGGACAATAATCATGCCCGCCGCGCCATTCCCGCGACCGGCGCCTTCTATTATCCGCTGGCCAATGGGCAGCCCGACCCGCGCGAGAGCCGGGACAAGACGGTGTTCACCGGCGGCCTGCCCGACCTGCGCGCCCTGACGATCCTCTATAATGCGGAACTGCCGCTTTCGCCGGCCGCAACCCTCTATTCCTCCTCGACCTGGTCGACCCGCGAAGCGATCATCGGGCAGAATTTCCGCCGCCCCAATTCCACCAATGCAGTGCTGTCCATCTATCCCGATGGCTATGCGCCCAACTACACGCTGGACGAGAATGATTTCCAGATCCTCGCCGGGATCAAGGGCGAAGCGGGTGGCTGGAGCTGGGATCTGTCCAGCACCTATGGCGAGAACCAGTCGAAAAACAAATCCTTGCACGTCGCATGAAGAACAATCCGGTCCTGATCGGCGAACCGGGCGTTGGCAAGACCGCCATAGCGGAAGGGCTTGCCCTGAGGATCGCCAATGGAGATGTTCCCGACACGCTCAAGAACCGGACCCTGATGGCGCTCGACATGGGATCGCTCATTGCGGGCGCAAAATATCGCGGCGAGTTCGAGGAGCGGCTCAAGGGCGTGCTGGACGAGGTGAAGGCGGGCGAAGGCCAGATCATCCTCTTCATCGACGAGATGCACACGCTGATCGGTGCCGGCAAGACGGACGGCGCGATGGACGCCTCCAACCTCCTTAAGCCCGCATTGGCCCGTGGCGAACTCCACTGCATCGGCGCGACAACCCTCGATGAATATCGAAAATATGTGGAGAAGGATCCGGCCCTTCAGCGCCGCTTCCAGCCCGTGTTCGTCGGCGAGCCGACAGTGGAGGACACGATCTCCATTCTCCGAGGGCTGAAGGAGAAATACGAGCTCCACCACGGTGTTCGCATAACCGACGGCGCGATCGTAGCAGCCGCGACACTGTCCAACCGATACATCACCGATCGCTTCCTACCCGACAAGGCGATCGACCTTATGGATGAAGCGGCAAGCCGCATACGGATGGAAGTCGAAAGCAAACCTGAGGAGATCGAGAACCTCGATCGCCGCATCATGCAGCTGCAGATCGAGCGCGAGGCACTGAAGAAGGAGTCTGATGCCGCATCGAAGGACCGCCTTGCGAAGATCGAGGAGGAACTCGCCAACTTGGGAGAGCAGTCCTCTGAGCTCACTGCACGGTGGCAGGCGGAACGGGAGAAGATCAACGCCGAAGCGAAACTGAAGGAGCAGCTCGAAGCAGCTCGACTGGAACTCGAGCAGGCGCAGCGGTCCAATGACCTCTCCAAGATGGCGGAACTCAACTATGGCACGATCCCGGCGCTCACGAAGCAGCTCGAGGAAGCGCAGGCCGATAGCGGCGGCGCAATGCTCCGTGAGGAGGTGACCGCCGACGATATCGCCGCTGTCGTCGCACGATGGACAGGCATCCCGATGGAACGGATGCTTGAAGGTGAACGCGAGAAGCTCCTCCAGATGGAGGAGGAACTCGGCAAGCGCGTGATCGGTCAGGAAGCCGCCGTGCGCGCCGTATCTGCAGCCGTCCGGCGGAGTCGGGCGGGCCTACAGGACCCGAACCGCCCTCTAGCTTCGTTCCTGTTCCTCGGCCCGACCGGGGTAGGCAAGACCGAACTCACGAAGGCGCTGGCCGAATTCCTCTTCGACGACAGCAGCGCGATGGTTCGGATAGACATGAGCGAGTTCATGGAGAAGCACGCCGTCTCTCGCCTTATCGGGGCACCTCCGGGCTATGTGGGATACGAGGAAGGCGGCGTTCTCACCGAGGCGGTGCGCCGGCGCCCCTACCAGGTTGTTCTGTTCGACGAGGTGGAAAAGGCCCACGCGGACGTGTTCAACGTCCTTCTGCAGGTCCTTGACGATGGCCGTCTCACCGATGGTCAGGGACGCACCGTCGACTTCGCCAACACGATCATCATCCTGACATCGAACCTAGGCAGCCAGTTCCTTTCCAACCTGGCAGACGGGGAGAAGGTTGAAACCGTCGAACCGCAGGTGATGGAGATCGTGCGAGCCCACTTCCGGCCGGAATTCCTGAACCGGCTCGATGAGATCATCCTCTTCCATCGTCTTGCTCAGGAACACATGGGCCCGATCGTCGACATCCAGATCTCGCGGGTTCAAGCCCTTCTGAAGGACCGAAAGATCAAACTCGAACTGAGCGAGGGCGCCGGGGCCTGGCTTGGCCGTGTTGGCTACGATCCCGTATATGGCGCGCGTCCCCTGAAGCGCGCCGTCCAACGCTACCTCCAAGATCCGCTTGCTGACCTGATACTTCGAGGAGAGATGGTGGATGGTGGAGTGGTGAAAATCGACGAAGGAGATTCCGGCTTGGTCCTTATACCCCGCGTCGAATGACGATGACAGGCGGGAATCCGCTACTCATTTCCAGCCTCGTCCGGTGCCGTGGTTGGAACAACCTATCATTCCCACCCGGTTCTCCAAGTCGGCTTGGGACGCGAGCCGACAATCGCGCGTTGGCTGCCTTGCCTCATCGGAAAAGCGATGCCGCGCCGGTTGCTGCCATCCAACTCTTAGTTAAGAGCTGTGCAAAGCTGGCGTCAAGTTGCAGCGTGCCTCGGTTGCTGGACGATAACGAAGGCGCGCTGGGTAAGGCGACCCGGCAAACTAGTGCACTATAAGTCGCTTAGACTATCAATGGACCCGGAATGCAATTGCATGACTCGACGAGGACAGGAGCAGATAATGGATAGAAGCAGCTCAAGCGCTCCACCCCTGACCGACCAGGTCAGCGCGGCCATGCTTCACAATGCTGGACTGTTCCTCAAGAAGGCGGCGGAAGAGATTGCAGCTCATGGCGACGACGCGAACGCGGCCTTCGATATCGACCGTGCGACCCTCGTCACCGTCCTCATGCAGATAGCAGTCGAACTCTCGGCGACGGCCTTGGTCCTCAAGCATGAGGGGTTTGTGGGCGTAACAAAGCCGAAGGACCTGCCGGCGACGGATGCCGAAGCGAGGGCGCTGTGGGAGACGGGCAAGATCCGAACCATCAACTTCGAGCAGATCAAGCCCAAGGCTACCAAATACTTGGGGGACGAGGCATTCTGGTTCAATGTCGATGTTCTGCAGCGCACCCGAAACAAACTCGTCCATTTCCATGCGCCGATTATCGAGGCGGATCGGTTCGATCTCAAGTATGACGCTGTGCAGGTCCTCCTGCAGATCATCGCGGCGCTCCGACAGACCGAGGAGCATGAGTTTGCATTCGGCGCGATGAAACTTCTCGGGTTGGAACTCTTCAACAGGCTTGTGCGAACCGAGCACTATCAGGAACAGGCCGCCGCCCGTGCGCGGGAGATCGATCCCAATCCACACAGGTGCGGCTGCTGCGGGGCGAAGACCTATCTAAGGGATGAGGATACATGCCTCACTTGTGGCTACTCCAGCGAGGAGACGTTCCTGCGGTGTCCAGAATGCAGCAAGCGCGCCGTATTCTACGATCATCTCAACCTCGACGCCAATCCATGGCTCAAGGCACGATGTGGTCAGTGCGAATGGGAGGGGTTCGCGGCAAGGTGTCCGCCTTGCGAAGTCGACTATCTGATCGAGAAACGCGCCCTGCCGATCTGTCCACATTGCGAAGATGCCTGAGCGCGCCAGCAGCCCTCAATCTACTCACTGGCATATCAGTTCTCGTTTAGGCCGAAGGCCAAACGTGTGTGGAGCCGTAGCTTCCAGGTCGCCTCGAGACGGACGACTTCGTCCTGATCCAAGTCTGGAGAAACCCGCTGTAGGATAGTGAAGCGGAAGGTCGAGGGGTCCCGACCTTGCAGACGCTTGTTGCCCCCATGACCGCTTGCAGCATAGTTTAGCCACCGGCCAAGCAAATTGGTGCTGCCATAAGCCGAGCCGACGTAGGATCTTCCGTCCCGCTCGTCCCAGATGAGGTAGATTCCACGCCATTGCTCCAGAGCCGCCTTCATGCGGGTCGGCAGGATCTGCAACTCCGCCCAGCTATAGTCCAATTGGTCCCATGGCGGCAGTTCGCCCGCGAATGCGCTGTCCTCGCGGATCGCGAGCACCGGTAACGGTGTCTCGCTAGCCCTGCGTCCCCAAGAGCGATGCGGCGGCCACTCGATGATGAGTTTGCCGCGCCATTCTTCGTAGTTCGGAAGGCGCCGCAGATCGAAGTGGAGTCTCTCTTCCCGTTTCTCCGCCTCGGTCCAGCCTGGATTTCCGAGACCGTGAAGCTCAATCTGTTCGGGCATCGCCCAGAATTGCTCTCTTGTGATCAGCTTGGCGTCGGCAACGGAATATAGCGCGACGAAGACCGCCTTGCCGGGCTCATATTCGATGAAGGACGCGAGATGGCCTCCAAGCCGCTTGGTGAACGAAAGCTCCATCTGGGGTCCTTGATAGGACTGATAGGCCTCGAACAGGTCCAACCTTGCGCCTGCAAGCAGCGGCAACGTCCTACGGAAACTCGGCTCAGTTGGCCGATGTCGCAGGACGAATGTGCGCTTCGGATCGATAGTCGCCGCCCTTAGCAAGTCGTTCAGTTCCATAAGGCCTCATTAATCCGCTGAAGTAACATGGCTCGGCTAACTCCAGCCATTGCAGGTAGACGGAGATGGCTGGCATATACAGACCTGTCATGGACGCGCTCCACATCATCGACACGCTTTACGTGAACCGAATTGTCTGGATACGTTCGCTCGTTGAGAGCGAGCTTGGCCCCTCGCTGCGCATGGCAGAGGACCTAGCCATGCTGGCGGTTGGAGGCGGGACCGAGTTCGAGGAAGTTTCCGCAGATGGCCGCGACATGCTCCTCAGCCTGCTCGGTGCGCTGGCTAAACGCGCGTCCGAGGGACTGCGCCCGATCCTGCATTTCGATTGTCACGGGTCTGCCGATGACGGGCTTGCCCTCGCGGATGGCGAAACCCTTGGATGGGATGAGCTTGCCGACGCCCTTCGCGGAATAAACGTGGCTACCGGCAACAATTTGGTCTGCGTCTTTGCCACATGTTTTGGCCTGCACCTCGGCAAAACTCTTTCATTGAGCCGACCAACGCCGTGGTATCTAATGATCGCGCCCGAAGGGGAGGTCACCCTTGAGACGCTCCAGACCAAGACCCGTCGCTTCTATGAGGCTGTCGAGGCGTCAGGTAATATCACGCAGGCGCATGCCGAGACATTCTCGCCCGAGCTACAGCTATTCAACTGCCAAGGTCTGTTCGCTCGTTCGCTGGCACGTTACGTCGCGACTTACGGAAGCGCTAAAGCAATTGCCCAACGTTCTGAAGGCTTGGTCACGCGCTCGCTCGCACATCGTGGAATCTCGGGAAACCGTCAAGAACTTCGCAAGGAGAGGCGGCGCATAAAAACCGCGCTGAAGCCCAGTCAGGCCCTGATCGATCAATATGCGAGATCCTTCCTGATTGGCAGAAAACCAGGACTGGGTCTCGCTGAGCTTCGCCGGCTGGCAGAAGCCGAGCGCCGGCGAACCTAGGCGACTTAGCTCACGCTGTCCCCACACGGAAAGAGCATCATCGCGGCAGCTAAGCTCTTGGCTACCTAGCGCAGTAAGTTGCGAGCAGCCGTTTAGCGTTCGGATCACCATCTAATCTGATTGGTTTTGCCAGTCCTCAAGTGCCACGCGGTAGGCGTCTTCCTCAACATCGCGCCGATCTCCGAGTCGCTTCAGGGTGTTGTCGCGCTCATGCCGGAGATTATCCCGCTTCTTCCTAAGCGCGTCGATCTCTCGGTCGAGGGCTTTGATAGCACCAGCGAACTCGTCTGTCCGGCGATCGAGTTCGGCATCCGCCCGTTTCAGCTTGCGCCGACTTGGCTTGGGCTGTTTCCTCTTGCGAGGTTCAGGCTTTGAGGGTGCAACATTGGCTGCATCCTCATCAAGGGTTCGCGATGGCTTAGATTCCGTAGCCTTCCGCCCTTTGCCCGCTGCGGCGAGGTGCTGAGCAGCCGTTCCTTTTGACAGCCGGATGACCTTTCCGGGTTGCGCCAAAGCCGCCTTGGTCAACTTGGGATCCGTGACCTGCTCAGCGATCCCACTAGCGAACAGATCGGTCCGGGCGCCCCAAGCCTCCAGAGCAGCCTTCCTGCTCGTCACGGCGACATACGCATCCTGGAACCCGGCTGACGTTCGGAATACCTTGAGAGGTCGCTTTGCCATGAAGGGCGTAACGCCGGAGGAACGACTTCGTCGCTCGCCGGATTACAGTTCCATGAAGATCGCGACCTACAACGTGAACGGGATCAATGGGAGACTGCCGGTGCTCCTCCGTTGGCTCGAAATGGAGGAGCCGGACATCGTATGCCTTCAGGAGCTGAAGGCGCCGGACGACAAGTTCCCAGAAAACGAAGTCCAAGCGGCAGGATATCAGGCGATCTGGCACGGACAAAGTCGCTGGAATGGCGTCGCCATCCTCAGCAGGAAGGGCGAGATACACGAAACTCGGCGCGGTCTCCCCGGGGACCCCACAGATGACCAGAGCCGATACATCGAGGCCGCCATCAACGGCATCCTGATCTGCGGACTCTATCTGCCGAACGGCAATCCCCGTCCCGGTCCGAAATTCGACTTCAAACTGAGGTGGTTCGAAAGACTGGAAACCCATCTACAGAGCTTAATCGATCTAGACGCACCAGTGATCTGCCTTGGGGACTTCAACGTTATGCCGGCCGATCTCGACGTCTACGCTCCCGAGCGATGGCGAGAAGACGCGTTGTTCGCACCTGAGGTGAGAGCCGCCTTCGCGCGCCTTCTCAAGCAAGGATGGACCGACGCCCTGCGGCATCTTCATCCCGACGAGGTGATCTATACCTTCTGGAAATACTGGCGTGGGGCCTTTGAGCGGAACGCGGGACTTAGGATCGACCATGCCTTGCTCAATGATAAGGCGCTCGCACGCCTATCAGCCGCCGGTGTCAATACAACACCTCGAGGGTGGGAGAAGACAAGCGACCACGCACCGATGTGGATCGAACTCGACGGGAAGCCCAGGAAAAGGCAGACCATCAACGACCGAGGGGGCAATAATGCCAGGAAGCGGCGTGCGCCATGACTGAACGCATGTCCCAGCAAGACGTGTCGCGTGCGGTCCTCGCCGCGCTCGCGCAACGCTCAGCGTCTGCTACCGTATGTCCCAGTGAAGTGGCAAGATCACTTGCAGGGTCGGACACGGAAGAGTGGCGAGATCTGATGCCCATTGTGCACGAGGCCGTCGACGAACTGCTAGAATGCGGGGCAATTGAGCTTTCCTGGAAGGGAACGCCGCTACCCGTCCGGTCCGGCCCCTATCGGATCAGCCGCTCGAAATCAGATCGAGATTAGAAACGCCACTCCACCTCACGCGTAGGTCGTGTTCAGTCTTCATCGCGGTCGAGATCGTTCAGACGCAAAGGCGAATCCAGCTGGAAACGTTGCTGATTGACCGGTTTGCAGGTGTGCGAGCCGCGATCGTGCACTTCGAAGCGAAGCGCGATCCGTTGGCAGTAGTCCACCGCCGCCTCCTGCGAGGGAAACCGAATGTCCAGATTGTTCAAAGCGTCTTCGCTCCCAGTCCAGCCTGTCAGCGGATCGACGATCGGCTTCGCTCTCGGAGCAAAACGGAGCCGCCATTCGCGACGCTTAGCTAGTCCGCCATGCGGCGGCCCGGAATCAAGTGGCTCGATGATGGCGACGGCATCCTCCGGTAAGGACGAAAGATACCTTAGCCACCAGCTATCATCCGGCGTGTTCCGCCCGTGAGCGGGAGGAGCGTAGTCCTCGATCGAGGTATCGAGATCCTTCTGCTCCCCAGCGTCTGCACGCTGTTCGGAACCCAACCTCTTTCGCATCAGTCTCCTCCCTTACGAACTTCAGAGGTGCGGCAGGACTATGCCGCAGCCTCCTTCTCGTCATCGGTCGCCTCGTCGTTTTCCGCTTCCTTAGCGGGCTGCTCGGTAATGTCGGCTGGCGCGACGGAGATTTCGACCTTCTTGGGCTGCATCGCCTCGGGAACCTCGCGACGCAGGGTGACTGTAAGAAGGCCGCTGTCGAAGGTTGCGTTCTCGACGACCACGAAATCGGCGATCTGGAAATGCCGCTCGAACGAGCGGATCATGATCCCGCGATGCACGAACTTGTCGTCGGTGGGCTGATCCACCTTCCGTCCGGTGACGGTGAGCATGTTCTGCTGGGAGACGATCTCGATCTCCTCCGGGCGGAAGCCAGCGACCGCTAGGGTGATCTTGAAGTGGCTGTCGTCGAGCTTCTGGAGATCGAAGGGTGGATACGCTTCGGACGGGTCCTGCGTCGTCGCATTCATGAGATCGAAAAGTCGGTCGAACCCGACGGTGGAACGGCGAAACGGCGCAAGGTCGAGGAAGTTTACAGTTCGCACGGTAGTCTCCTTTCGATGGTGATGTTGATCGGCGCCCCCACGCCCGGATTCCCCTGCGGCGCCAGCTAGGCTGCCGCCGCCCGCTTCAGTTTTTCTTCGGCTGGCTCGACTCATTCGCCTTGCCGAACATGGCGCGGATGCGATCGAAGATTCCGGCGCCGGACTTCTTGTCCTTCACACCCTCCTCGATCTCGTCCACGGTCTTCAGCAGTTCCTTCATCTCGTCCTTCGTGGCGTATCCAAGCGCCTGGCCGAGCTTGAGCTGATCACGCGCAGTGGAGAGAAGCTGCTTGATCTTGCCGTCGTCCGCGGCGCTCCTCGTGCTGGCAGCTGCCAGCTTTCGCGCTTCCTCGATCGCGGCGCTGGCGCGGATCAGAGGCAGCGGATGGATGACGTCGTGCACCACGATCGTGCCGAGAGCGGTCACTAGCGCAGCCTTTGCTTCGGCAAGTTTGTTTTGGGCTACCAAGGCAGCCGCCGACTTGATCGCTGCAGGATAGGTAGCCAGCGGGAGATTGCTGATGCTCACGACGCTTTCGCTCGCAAGCCCTTCGATCAGGTGGCGCGCATCCTGGACGCGACCATCCTCAAGCGCTTCCGCCGCCGACTCCCGCAGTGCCTTCACCGCATCAACCGACGCAAGAAGGTCATGGCTCACGACTGATACATCAACAGGCGCCAACGCTAGGTCTGGGTTCTGGGCGAGAACGATCTCGAGCTTACCGGTCGCGTTCGCGAGCGCCTCCTTCGCTCCGGCTGCATCCTTCGCATCAAGTGCAGCTATAGCGTTCTCCGTCTCCTGGAGTGCACTCACAGCATCTTTGAGGAGCTCGTCCCGGTTTCCTTGGACAGGCGCTGGCGATGTAGGTGCTGCCTTGCTGTCGACCACCGTCGCCGAGTTGTTCGACGGCTCATCGCCGGCCTTCTTGTCGCACGCCGTAGCGAGCAGGAGAGTCGAGAGTGCCGCAGTGGCAAGCATATTGCGCTTCATTGCAATTCCTCCGGTCGCTTAGTTTGTGGGCGCTGGCAGCGCCAGCGGACGCGTCAGCTTGATAAGATGGTTCGTTCCATCGCGGTCGATTACCGCGAGGGCTGAGAGACCATCATCTCCCTCCTCGACGTAGATCGCCTCCGGATGGCGAATGAAGTGGTCGAGTCCGTCGAGAATCACCCCGACTATGTCGTCCTTGTGGTCGAAGAAAATGCCGGAAATCGGCACGTGATCGGCGGCGATCTGATCGCCAAGTTCAAGTGAAGCGACCTCAATTTCTGCCCTCAGTCCTTCGAGGCTGCGGGCTATGCGATTGAGATACTGCGTCCAATCCGATTTTGGGATGAGGTTCACATCTCTGCTCCTTCGCTGGAGCCCGAGAAATCGCAGCAGTTCCAAATCGCCACTCTGACATACGTCAGCCCCACGTGAATCTTCTCGTGGTTCATGGTGGTGGGGCTTGAAACTGCATGTGACATATGTCACATAGCATTACATGAGTTACAAACTATGGATATGCCTGCAGGAGGGACTTCGATGAACCGTGGGCGTCGGGTTGTCCCGCCGCCCCTCGGAAACGGCTTCAACTCGAAGCTGATAATGCTGGGCGAAAGACAGGAGTTGCCGACCAACTCGGGATCAGACGGTCTCTACTGGGTGCTGTCCGGCGCCGTGCAGACGAGCGTGATCTCTGAGGACGGACGGCGATGGATAGGCGGATTTCATCTGCCGGGTGAGTTCATATGGATCGAACGCGACGTGGTGCACAGCCAGTTCGCGCAGGCGCTGTGCAACACCTCCCTGATCATGACGGACCGCAAAGTTCTGGAGAACCTGACGGAGTTCGATGACTTCACCTGCGGGACGATCTGCTCATGGTTCCTGAAGGCGAACCGGGCGTCGCTCAGGACTGGATTCCTCCTTGGCAGGTCGAATGCCGCGGAGAAGCTCTCCTTCTTCCTGATCGATCTGATGCAACGTCTTGAAGGCCGTCCCAAGATGCACCTACTGATGTCCCGCGCGGAGATCGGCGATCATCTTGGCCTCACCAGCGAGACCGTGACGCGGACTTTCACGATGTTCCAGCGCCAGCGCTTCATCGAGGTCGATGGCCGTCACGTGGAGATCAAGGATCCTAATGGGCTGATGCGTCTCGCCTCAGCGATTTTCACGGCGTGATGCAAACTAACTTCGGTCAGTCCGTGTGACATGTGATCCGCTCTCTGCTATCGCGCACGCGTGGTAGGGACCGGAGGCATATGAAGTTTATCCCGTGCGAGGATTGCGCCCTGCGAAAGATGGCGCCTTTCAAGCAGTTCACGACGCCCGAACTTAGCTATGTCAGCTCGCTCAAGAGCGGGCAGATCGAACTCCCGCCTCGGACGGTCATTATCGAGCCTGGCAAGTATGATGGCCAGCTTTTCACACTCTTTTCGGGGTGGGCATACAGGTATCGTGTGGGACCGTCCGGTCTTCGACAGATTATCGATATCCTTCTCCCTGGCAGTCTTATCGGACTTCAACAGCTCGTCCTGGGCGCCTCCGACAGCGGCGTGGAGAGCCTCACACCCGTGACACTGTGCGTCCTACAGGGACGGTCGCTCAACGACATGTTCGACGACCATAGCAAGCTGTCGAGCGCGATGGTGTTCGCCCTCATGGAGGACGAACGTCGTGCAGACCGTCGCATTGAAATGGTAGCGAAGCAGAGCGGCCCCGAGCGTCTTGCCTACTTCCTGCTCGAACTCGTGGATCGCCTCCAGCCCCTTGGGCTTGGCAATGACTCCATGAGCTATTTCCCACTTCAGCGTCGTCATCTCGCCGATCTGCTAGGGCTCTCCGACACCCACGTCAGTCGGTCCATGACGGAGCTCCGGCGAGACGATCTCGCCACGATTGGCGCCAATTCCTTGGTCATCCGTAACCGAGCGACCATGGCCAAGCTATCGGGCTACGTCATTGGGGAGGCTGAGCACCAACGGCTGCTGCTTTAGCCAAAATTAGGCGTAGCAATAAATCAGAATCGAGATTGGCAAATCGTTGGAGCATAAACGTCGCGATTAGCGATTAGCTGTTCGACATTTCGAATATCCATACATCTAAGAGTCCGTTTGGAAAATCAGGGATGAGCGTTTCGGCGTAGTAGGTTTCCACCCATGGCGACGAGGATCATCGCCTGTGAGACGTCGATGCGCTTTTCGTAGTCGCGGACCAGACGGCGCCATC
>Ga0213869_10001075_pt1 | contig 20934 bp, 13 predicted proteins | sample PICome_10_FD_160083 | JGI IMG/M metagenome (GOLD analysis project Ga0213869, IMG submission 160083) | Coastal seawater microbial communities near Pivers Island, North Carolina, United States - PICO132 | ecosystem: Environmental > Aquatic > Marine > Coastal | place: USA: North Carolina...
TTTTTCCACTAGATTACAAGGAATTTTACGCTCAAGATGTCTTTTTAAATTATATGATCTTGTAAATGTTTTTTTACATTTTTCACAAAAAAATTCACTCATTATATTAAATAATACATAGATAATAGTTTTAAATTGAAAAAAACTCAATTTACTCAATTTTTTGAGTAATTTACTCAATTTTTACTCAATTTTTGAGTGGAAACTCAATAAAAAGTGGTGATTTACTCAATTTTTTGAGTAATTACTCAATTTTTTGAGTAAATTTGAGAGGGGGGGGGGAGAGGTCTTAAAATTTTTTTTTTTTTTCGTTTTAAATTTTAAAAATGAAAAAAAATTCTGAAAAATGCATTTTTTTTTACTTTTTTTGTCTTTTTTCTTAATTTACTTTCTTTTTTATTACATTTAATGACTATCATTAATTCCATTATATTAATTATAAACCTATTATATTATTATATTATTTAGTAACTTTTAGACCATGTAAATATTGATAAAATTTTTTGAAAAAAAATGAAAAAAAAATGAAAAAAAAATGAAAAAAAATGAAAAAAAAATAAAAATTTAAAAAATCTTAAAAAATCTAAAAAATCTTAAAAAATTTAAAACTTTAAAACTTTAAAAAATTTAAAAAATTTAAAAAATCTTAAAAAATCTAAAAAATCTTAAAAAATCTTTCTTAAAAAAAAATCCTAGTTTTTTATTAAACAAAACTTTATTTTTATTAATAAAAAATCTTAGTATATTTTAATAATATGAATTCTTTAAATAATTGTTGCGATTTATGGTGTTTAATGGCTAGTTCTTTATTTGGTTCTATGATTTATATAATGTTAAATCCTAGAAAATCTGAAATTATAAATGACTTTCAAAGTAGTTTATCAAGAGAACAAAATCAAGTTTATGTTGAAATAGTAAATGAAAGAATGAAAATATATTTAATTGGTTTAGTAGTAGGTTTAGTTCTCGGTTTCTTATATTTACAATTTAATACAAGTAAAACAGTATCAAGAACATGTGTATTCACTGTTTTAGTTTTATTTACTTCTAATGTTCTTTATTTAATTGCTCCAAAATCAAAATATATGGTTACATATCTTAATACTGAAAATCAAAGAAATGCTTGGTTAAAAGTTTATAAAGAAATGCAATATAGGCAAGTTATTGGAACGTTATTAGGTGTTATCGCATATGTTTTGTTATCTTATAATTTATAAATATTAATTAATATTTTAATGTTTAATTTTTTAATTTATTCTTTTTATATTTAATTTTGTAAAACATATTTTTCATAAAAATATTTAGTTGGATCCATATTTCTTATTTTTTCTAATAGTTCTGGATCAGTCGACTTAGCAGTATCATCCCATTCTCTAATTTTTAAGTGATAGTTAAATAAATGATTTTTTTCATATTGTTTAATTTCTTCCTGCGATAAGTTACCACCTTGAAAATTAAAAGTTTGTTTTGAAGCTTCAGATAAATTATTGTAATAACTTTTATTCTTAGTAATTAGATATCTCTTAGTCAATACATGTCCTTTTACCAATTCTGCAACAGTATTATTATACCCTAAAGATAGTAAAAATTCTCCCCCTATAAACTCATGATCTTTTACTCCTAAATTATTCATTAAAGGATAATTATTAATTGGATATTCAAAAACTAGTAAATGTCCAATATCATGTAAAAATGCTCCAATGATAATATCGTTTTTAACTGGATATTCTATATTATTTTCTATACAATATTGTTCAGCTAATAAACCTGCTTGTGTCGCATGTTCTAATTGTGATACATCTTCACCAATATAACCTCTTTCACCATGTTTTTTATAAATTTTAAATGGTCGCTCCATAATTATAAATTCTATTTATTAATTTTAAGTTAGATTATTATTAGTAGTAAACCTTATATGCTTTAATTAATTATAATAACCTGTAAATTATAGTTAATTGTAATAATCTATAAATTTTAATTAGTTATAATAATGTATAAAAATTTAAAAATTAACAATCTATTGGTGTAGGATTACTTTTATTTGGAAATATTGTAGGAGCAGATTTACTAAGATTATGTAATAACCAAGCATTACCTCCATTATCTGTTTGTAAAACATTGTAATTATTTGCAAAGACAAACATTGTAGAAGCAACTAAATTATTTTTAAACTTTAAGTGTAAAATTGCTTCATGAATTTCACTAAAATTACAAGATCCTGATGGCTGTGCTAAGTTTTCTGGTTGTAATGAAAAACTAAAGCAATGTATTTGTGAATTATCTGGAACATGATCATGAACTTTATGAGGTTCTACTTGAGTAAAATAACTAGCGTCCATTTCTTTAATCCTATCACTACCATCAAAAGTCAATCTAGCACTTTGTAAAGGAGTATCTCCTCCAAAAGCTGTAAGTGAATTTGTATAATTAAAATATTGTCTTTTACTTGCAGCTGTATCCATTCTGAATATAAAAAAAAGTTCAGTTATTGGATATTTAAAACTTCTTAATTGGATATTTGTGTCTAATGTATTGGCACCAATAGAATATTGTTGATATTGTACTTGATTCATTAAATATATTTGTCTAGGATTATTTAAGTAATATAACCTTTCCTGTTCTTCTAAAATAACATAATCAATTAATAACTGCATACTATCAATATTTAATGTAGTTGTAGGTAATGTATCATCATCACTTGTAACAACATCATTAAATGATTTAAATTTTATATTTAATTCTATAGCATTATTTCTTAAAGATAATAATGGTAGTATAAATGTAGAATTATTATAATTGGTATTTTGACAAAACCAAAATAATAGTGGTACATATATTTTTCCTCCTTGAAAAGATGTTGTAATAAATACATCATTATCAAATTTTTTAATCATTCTTTTGTAATTAGATTGTTTACCTGAAGGAATTGCTAATGAACTCCATATATCCATCCATTCTCTGTTTTGTCTGTCAATAGTAGTACCTCCTATTTTTAATTCTACATAATCAATCATAGCATTACCAACACCATTACAATATCCTACATTTTTATTAGAAGTAGTTAGTAAAGAAGATATATCAGGTAAATCAATTTCTAGTACCATATTAGTAATTAAATCACCGTAATTAGCTTCTTGATCTAATCTCATTTGAACAGTATCTCCAAAATTATTATTTCCTTTAAAAGTAAGTCTTCTTGTATCTTTAACAAAATTTTGATAATTTTGATATGAATGTTTAAAAAAAGATTTAGCTTTTTCTTTTTTATTAATTAAATAATTTCCTAATCCTAATTGAGTAATTGAACCTTCCATTTATTATAAAAGTTTGATATTTTTTAAATAATATTAAAATTAAATAATTTAAATAATTATTATTTATTTTTTTTTTCTAAGTTTAATAAATTAAAGAAAAATCTTTATTTTATTTTAAATGTCAAACGAATCATTAGTAAAAAATAAAATAATAGCAGATGGAGACAATGAAATAATATTAAATAATACATTAAAAGTAAAACATACTCCTGCTAGTGGAGATAACCATAGTAATTCAGCTATTTTATTAAAAAACAAAACTTCAAATTCATCAAATATAACATATGGTGAGCTATATCTTGATACGGTAGATGGCGTAACTAATTTATATATTAAACCAGATAGTGAAGTTGATAGTAGTAATATTTTTATTGATAAAAATAATTTGGAAAGTGAATTAGAAGAAGTATATAATGATAGATCTCTAAATATTAAAAACTTATCTGTTGGTTTAAATAACTCTACGGATAATGTGTATGTAAATTTTTTAAGTAGTAGTGATACTAATGAAACAGATAATGGAGTAGGTTTTAAGTATGAACAAAGTGGAGGAGATATTTTTTATAAAGAAAGAGGTGGTGCATGGACTAGTATATCTACTGCTACTGGTGTTACAACATTAGGAGCTTTAACAGATGTTAATCTATCTGGATTAGCAGATAAACAATTATTAATATATAATAATAGTAATTCTAGATGGGAAAATGAAACTAATATTACTTTACCAGGTACTTTAGATCTAGGAGGAAACCTTAATGTAGGTAGTAATTATTTAAAGTTTAATAATAATCATGGATTAGTAGATTCTGTTGGAAATGAAATAATAAATTTAAAAGGAAATACTAGTGTTAAAGGAAATGTTAATTATATTCAAATAGAGAATGCTGCACCAGGTGGAGAACCAAAGTTAAAAACATATGGTTCTGATTCATCAATAGGATTAGATATAGAGACTAAGGGAGAAGGCGATATTACATTAACATCAGAAAGTGGTAATGTAGTTGTTAGTGGAACAAATTTAGATATTAGTGGTTATCAAAAATCAAGTATTTATAGTACTAGTAGTAATGCTAGTTATATTCCTGAACAAAGTTGGAATATTCCTATTAGTAGCGATACTATTGTATTTGATTTTGTAGAAGATGATACGGTTGGTTCTTATTTTGCTAATATAACAGTAGGGGTTCATGGGCAAAAACTAAATATGATATTTAATAATAGTGGTTCTAAATCTATAAATGTTTTAGTAGATTTTGACGATGATAATTTAATTACAGGTACTGGATTATCTAGAAAATTAAATTTTGTTGGAACTGGTCAAAGTGCATCTCTAATATATTTAGGCAATACTATTAATAAATGGCAAATTCTTAATACTGGTGCTATAGTTTTATAAATTATTCTATTATTTGAAATATAATTATTTTTTATTTTATTATATTTTTATATTTATTAATATTATAAAAATGTCTGGAAAATCATATTTCTCATTAAATTATGGAGATGGAACATCTATTCGTGATGATTCAAATAATGAATTACTCACCTTTGATGTCAATGGAAGTGCTGTTAACAATTTAGAAATTACAAATAATGCTGCTGGATCAAATGTATCACTTAATGTTATTGGTAGTGATACTGATATTGGACTTAATTTAAATCCAAAAGGTCACGGTAAAGTTAATATTTTAGGTTCAACATCTAATGCTGGTGGTATTAGATTTTACGGTAATGGAGCTACAGATGATAGTACTTATATTGGTTTGACTGCTAACACAGATGTTACTCGTAATATTAGTTTTGTATTACCAAGTAGTGATGGTACAAGTGGTCAAGTTTTACAAACTGATGGTATTGGTAATTTAAGTTTTACAGATTCCTCATCTGGTAGTGGAACACCAGGTGGTGCAGATACTCAAATACAATTTAACAATAGTGGATCATTTGGAGGTATTTCCACCTTCACAACTAATGGTACTAATTTAACTTTATCTGCTGGAAATCAATTTATATTTGCTGAAGCTGGTGAAAATATTTCTGGAGATGGTACTGATTTAACTGTTACTTCAGGAGGTGCTATTAATTTAACTGCTACTACCGATGTTGTAGTTCCCGCCAATGTTGGTGTTACTTTTGGTACAGGTGAAAAGATTGAAGGTGATGATACAGACTTAACTGTTACTTCAGGAGGTGCTATTAATTTAACTGCTACTACTGATGTAAATGTTCCATCTGGTATTGGTGTCACATTTGGGGATGCCGGAGAAAATATTGTTGGAGATGGTGCTGATTTATATGTAAATTCTAGTAATAGTATAAATTTAGCACCATCTGCTAATGTCACTATTACTAGTGGTAAAAATTTAGAATTTGGTGTTGGTTCTGGTGAAACAATTAGCGGTGATGGTACTGATTTAACTGTTACTTCTGGTAATATTATAAATTTAACTCCATCAGCAACCGCTAATGTAGTTGTTACTACAGGTTCATTAGTATTATCAACAGAATTAATTACTTCTGGATTATCAACAACTGAGGGTTCTCCTACTGCCAAAGCAGTTACATCAAGTGTAAGTTATTATAATGTAGGAGGTACAGATGCTTTATATACTACTGTTGAAGGTAATCCAGCAACTAATGGTCAATTATGGCATGTTTTATTTAATCAAGGTTCATCGGAAACACTTAGAATTGATTTTGGTAGTAATGGATTAGCAACTGGTAGTGGATTGTCTCAATATTTAACATTCAGTACTACTGGACAATCAGCAACCGTATTATATATGGCAAGTAAATGGAGAATTATTAATACTGGTGCTGCTGTATCATAAATTATTTAACAAATTATTTAAATAATTATTGTGTAATTATTTTTTTATTTTTTTGATGTCTTAAAAGATAAGTAAAAAAACTTAAAAAAAAATGTTATCCTATTTTAATTAAATTAAGTAATGTCATTTTTCAATGCTGATATAAGAGTAACAGGTAATGATGGTTTAATATTAAAAGATTTAGGTACTAATGCTACAACTCCTGGAAGTGGATTAGGAACTTTATATTTGAATAGTGGACAAATATATGTTAGAAACTCTAGTGGTACAGATAGTAGTTTAAGTGGTGCTGTTTCAGTAAGTACGTCATCAGCAGATGCTGATCGTAAAATATTATTCCATGATGGTAGTAATGGTTTGCTTGAAGATTCCGATACTAATTTCACTTATAATGCCAGTAATGGTAATATAAGAGCAGGTGTATATTCTGGATCTTTAGGAGAAGTCAATGTAGGAACTGCTGGTGGTGATACAATTAATATTGGTAATTCTGGTTCTAATGTTATCAATTTAGGTAAAGGAACTACTGGTAAAATATATATTAGAGGTCAAACATCTATTAGTAATGGTCCAGCAACAGATGTAGATGTATTCACATCTAGTGACACTACTCCAAGTGTTAGTGCTGGTAATTTATATGAGACAGATACTGGAACATTAACTATTACAGGTTTTGACGATGGTATTGCTGGACAAACAATTACTGTATTTTCAAGAGGTGCTGTAACTTATGATGTAACTGGTACTACTTTAAAAGGTGGTTCTACCGATATTGTCACTGCTAGTGGAGATGTAACAGTATGGAATTATGATGGTAGTAATTGGTATTTAATTCAGTACACTGACCAAACTGCTGATATGGGTACTATAGGTGGAGGAGGAGGTGGAGGTGGTGGAGGTGGAGGTGGTTCCACTGCTGCTGATGATATTACAGTTGGTGATTCCACTGTAAATATTTCTACTACTAGTGGAAGTATAATTATGCATTCAGTTAATAATGCTTCAAATTCTATAGTTATGACATCAAATTCTGGTGTTAGTGAAACTATTGAAGTCCATAATATATTAGGAACAAATTCATCGGCTATATTGTTAAAGTCATATAAGGGTGGAACTACATTTGAAGGTAGATCTACTAATATAGATAATGATCCTAATAGATTAGCAGTATCTAGATCAACACCTACATCTAATGGTTCAGGATTTGCTCCATTGTATTTTAATTCATTTATTACAGAAGCATTTGGTAGTAAAATAACTACCTTTCAAATTGATGCTCAAAATTTAGTGGTAGCATCAAAAGCTACTAGTAGTTCAGTATGTTCTGTAGGAAAAAATAATTCAACAAATTCTTTTTTTGGAAGATATGAAGAATCTAAAATGGGTACAATTTATAAAATGGAAATGTATTGTTTAGAGGCACCTTCACCTAATGTTGTAGGTTTATCTGAAGAGATAGGTTTTCTTGATTGGAGTGGATTTGGTGCAAATCCATTTAATTTATCAAATGGTACACCATATACTATTACAGGTACAGATAGTGGTGGAAGTGATGCTACAGTGACTTTCGATATGACAACTAATGGTGGAATTAAAGAAATTTTTGTAAATAATGCTGGTTCTGGATATACTGATAAAGAACCAGTTAAAGTTACTGGTGATGATTATTTAACAGAATACACTTTTAATTATTATACAACTGATCGTAGAGTAGTAATGTATTCTAATGTTTTTATTAATAATTCAGTAACTAATACAAACATTAGCACGGAATTTAATCCAACAACTTTTGATGATCCTGTAGGGTTAACAGTTGATTTAAAACAAATTTATGATATTGGTGCGAATAATTATCCTATATATGGTGTTTCTGTAAATACTTCAGGTTCAGGATATAGTACTGGTGATGAAGTAGAAAATCAATCATCTGCTTCTTTCAGAGTTATTTATGTGGCTCCAGTATTAAATAAATATACAATAGGATATAGTTCAAATATTTTATCAACAGGCGAAACAGATATTACTAACCTTAGTACGGCATCTGAAGTGTCTTTATTATCTGAAATAAGTTTGACAGTTCCAACAACATTATCCACTAATGATTATTTTTATTTAACTTATACAGGTGCTAATTCTTCTAATGTATCATTAACTGCTGGTAAGTTTTTAATTAAAATGCATGGAGCTAGTTTTTAAATTATTTGATATGCTTATTTTTAACTATTTAATAACTTATTTGAAATTATTGATTTTTTTTTATTTAAAGTTTATATAAATATTTTATGTATAATTGAAAAACAAATGAATACTGATTCTACTCAATCTAACCAATCTGGTCAACCTAATCAAGATCAATCTAATCAACCACAAGAAGTTTCTCTTCAAGAAGCAGTTAAACAATATTTATCAACAAATCCTACAAAAATTATGATTGGTACTCCTTGCTATGGTGGTCAATGTCATATTGGATATTTTCAAAGTATGATGGACCTAAGTGTTAGTTTTACTAAACTAGGTATCCCATTTGAATTAATGACAATTGGTAATGAAAGTCTTATTCCAAGAGCTCGTAATGGTATTGTGGCTAAATTTATGGCTTCAGAAGAGGCCACACATTTATTATTTGTTGATGCTGACATAACATTCCCATGGATATCAGTAGTTAGATTGCTTTTAGCTGATAAGGAATTGTCTGGTGGTTGTTATCCAAAGAAAATGTTAAATTGGAGCAAGGTTAAACACCATGTTAAAGAGAATCCAGATTTAGATGATAATCATTTACTAGCAAAAAGTTTAGATTATGTATTTAATCCAGTTTATTTTAAAGATGGAGACAAACTTGTAGCACAAGTAGAAAACAATATGGTTAAAGTAAAAGATATTGGTACTGGATTTATGATGATTAAAAAATGTGTAATTGAAACTATGATTTATAAGTTTCCAGAACTACAGTATCGTAATAATGTAGCTGGTTATCATGGAGGTAATAATATTGAAGATTACTTTTATACATTGTTCGACACTCTAATTGATGAAGAAAGTAAGGTTTACTTAAGTGAAGATTATCTATTTTGTAAAAGATGGATACAATGTGGTGGTGACTTGTGGTTAGATCTAAGCACAAATCTTAATCATACAGGTTCAATGGATTTTAGGGGTTGTCTAGCACTTAATATATCTACTTTAGATCATTTAAATGAAGACGCTAAAATGCTAAATAAAACAAAAAAAATTAACTGATATTTTTATAATATTTTTATAATATTTTTATAATGATTTATTATTACTTAAGTAGTTGTAAGATTCTTTTAATAAATTTATTGAACTATTAAAAATATTATCAACACTTGATTTACTTGATTTACTTGGCGACATGCTATTTTTTTTAAATTTTTCTTCTACAGAATTTTCTATTTCATTATGGAAATCATATTTACTATTTGAATTTAAACTATTTGAATTTAAACTATTTGAATTTAAACTATTTGAATTTAAACTATTTGATCTATTATTTCTAGTATAATGATTAATATTATTACTTCTAAAATTATTATAAATATTGGAACTATCAGGATAATTTTTGTTATATCTATTTCTTTGGTTACCTTTATTATTAATAATATTTATGGGTTTACTTTTTTCAATACTAGAAATTAATGATGAAGTAAATGAAACTTGGTTTCCTGCATCAACATCAACCTTAACATATTCACATGTGACGTTTTTATTTAACTTACTTTTCTCTTTTTTATCTCTTCCACTTAATCTATTACTTTCTAATAATGATAATCTAGAATCTAGACTGAATTTTTGTGGTTTTAAATCTGATATTTTATTCAAATTATTTAATGATGATTTCATATTTGTCGTAAAACTATTCAAATTTTTTCTAAAACTATAATCTCTATTATTATTTATTGAATTTAATAGACTACCAGTATTGCTATCTTCACTACAAGTAGTATAGTTTTCATTACTATCATTACTATCATTACTATCATGTACACCATAAATATCATTACTATTGTTCAAAGAACTATTTGATATACGGCTATCGTTGTCCAAATCAGAATCTAATCCCATAATTAAATCATTCATACTCAATTTAACATCATTATCTTCTAGCGAATTATGTCTTTTATTATTATCATTATTTTCATTATGTTTAACAACATTATTTAATGATGTTTTTTTATTATTGTATAATACTTTACTATCAATATGTTTATCATTATTTGTATTACTTTCCTTATTATTAGATAATTTAGGTTTATGATTAAAATCTACTGCAAATAAATCATTATTATTATTTATAAACTTATTATTTATAAAATTATTATTAATATTTAGGATTAGTGATGATGTTAATTCATCCTCAATAAATATACTATTAACTCTATTAATAAGACTATTATCTAATGGTTTAGTAATTAACAAATTTTCAAAGTCTATTAATTTGTTACTATTTAACCATTCATAATCAAAGAATTGATCCCAATTCATTCTGTTTTTAGAATCGATATTTAATAATGATTCTAATAAATGATTACATTCACTAGATATATATTTTCTAAATCTATTAGGGAGTTTTATATTTTTTTTCATTTCTTTAATTAATTCTTTATAATTTTTTACTTTAAAAGGAGGATCCCCGGTAATCATTTCATATAAAATAACTCCAATAGACCAAAGATCTGTATTAGAATTGTATTTTTTATGTTGTATTAGTTCAGGAGACATATACATAGGACTTCCACAATAGGTTTGTTTTAAATCTATTTCTGCTTGTTCTTTTTTTAATTCCTTTGCTAATCCAAAATCAGAAAGTTTTAATGTATATCCTTCAGTTATAAGTAAATTTTGTGGTTTTAGATCTCTATGGATAATTTCTTTTTCTTTTAAATAAAATAAAGCATTTTTTAATTGGAATATAAAATTTTGTACATATATTTCATTTATAGGTCTTTTATTTTGAAATTTAGATAGATCTCCTAATTTACAATATTCTAATATTAAATATATACAACTATTAAATTCATCCATTATAACATCATGCATTTTTACTATATTATTATGATTTAACTTACTATGTAACTCAATTTCTCTTTTAACATATGGTTTTAGTTTGTTTGTATCTTCTACTTTTATCCTTTTAATAGCAACTTTATAATTTGAGTATTTGTTATAACCTAAAAATATTTTTGAAAATGCTCCTTTAGCAAAATATTTTTGATCTTTTATATAAAAGTTTCCTATATGTTTCATTCTAATTTATAGTAACAATAATTTTTAAAAAAAAATATTCTATAATATTAAATGAATAATAAGATTAAAAAATCCAAAAAAAATCTTACTAAAGAAAAAAAAAATAAAAGTTTAAAAAAACAGACTGGTAAAGGTTTATTTAATAGATTTATTAAACCTGTTAACAATTTAAAATTAAGTTTTAAAAAAGCTAAAAGTTCAGAAACTAGACTTATTAATGCATATGAAAAATTAACTAAAAGTGTAGATGATTATTATAAACTTTATAATTCACATTTGGAAAACTTAATTCAGTTAGATACTTTCTTAAATAATTCTAATTTTGAAACATTATTCAAAAATATTGTTATTAAAGAGCATTTTAAAAAACATGATATAATTGATAAATCTTTACCATTATTATTAAGAAACTTTAATGTTGGTGATGATACTTCATCTACTGCTCTTAGGAGAGAAAGTTTAATAAAACAAATTAGATATAAAATACATATTACATTTCCAGAACGTGAACAATTATTATTCAAAGAGATTGACGTCAAAATTAATCCAGATGGAGAAGTTATTATGATTATCAAAACAGTTGAAAATAAAGATTATAAAAGAAATGTTAAACATGATAATTTTATATTAAATATGGCATTCTTAAATAGAGAATTGAAAGATGTAATGAAAGTTGTAAAGGAAAATTTGCAATATGAAAGTAACATTTATAAGTTAAATAATAACAATTATTCTATGATTAATTCAAATAATATATATAAATCTAGTCAAAACAAGAAGATGTCTAGAAAAAAATCTAGTTCACGAAAAAATATGTTATTTGGAAATAACATGGTAAAAATTGTTGATGAAAATAGTAATACCAATAAAAAAAGTCAGAACAGTGGTCAAAGTTTTGATATATTTAATATTTTAAAATCAGGTAAGAATCAAAATAAGAACAGAAATAAACCTAGATTCCAAAATAGAGCTTTTAATAAAAAAGAAATTAAATTTGATTTAGGTAAAAACTTAGTTGGTCCTGAATTTAAAGGTTTAGGTGCTAATAAAGGACCTAAAAATAATAATTCTCCAGAATCAAAACCAAATTTAAAACCTAAACAAAATCCAATTGAAGGTTTTCTACCACCAAATATGAAGGGATTAGAATTTGTAAAGAATACTGATAATGTAACTAAAGGTACAAATACAGATATAAATTGCGAGGATTTAGGTAATGATCTATCAAGCTGTAAATTACATCCAAAATGTAGATTTGATTATACAAATCAAATGTGTGTTAATAAATAATTTAATAATTTAATATATTATAATTACCCTAATAAATTAAATTTTTTATAGTTTTAATAAAAGATATTAAAGTGTATTATACTTTAAAAAAAAAATATATATTTATACTAATATGGACACATTTCTAAAAATAGATTCAACAAAACAATCATCAAAGTGTAATTGCATTGATCCCTTTTTTTTAAATAAAATAGATAGTGTAAATAAAGATTATGGTAGAATATTTAACAAAAGAGATATAAAAAATATTAAAAGTACATTATATCGTGTATCAAATAATAATGGATGTCAATTGGGAGTTTGTTGTGATCCTACTAATAGTTATGAAAATGTTGATAAAACTTATTTAAAAAATTTTATAAAGGTTTATCCTAATATTAAAGTAGTTAAAAGTGGTGGAGAAATAGAGAGTATTTTACTTTCCAAAGTATTAATTAATGAAGAAGGGTGGATTACGCCAACTGCTTACCATATTTGTAAAATCTCTAAATCAAAAATCAATAATACTAGAAAACCTTATATTAAAATTGCTACCAATTTAGTAAAAAATTGTTTTACTGATAGTTGTGATAATACTGAAACATTAAGTTTTGATAATATTGTTGGAAAATCTTTACTTGAAGAAAGAGGTTATACTGCTTTTGATGATTCAAAAGTAAGTAAAGCTATTGAAAATGGAGATATTAATTTTGTAAAAGATTATATTAGAAAATATAAACATGTTGATAATAATTTAACTCATAATAATTATGGTAATAGATTACTTCATGAATCATCTAAACATAACCAAGCTGAAATAATGGAACTATTACTAGCATTAAAACCAGATATTAATATTAAAAATGTAAAGGGCCATACTCCTCTTCATATAGCAGTAAAACATGATAATTATAATAATGCTGAAACTTTAATCAAGTTAGGTGCCGAAATAAAAGTTACAGATATTGATGGTAATACTCCTATTTTTCATGCATTAAAAAAAGGAAATATAGAAATGGCAAGACTTTTATATTCTAGTGGATCTGGTGTTTTAAATAAAAATAATGATAATGATAATACTTTACATCACGTTATTAAACATAGTAATGAACATGATAACTTTGTTAAAATTGTTAGATTTTTATTAGATAGAGGTGTATCTACTGATGAAAAAAATAGGGATGGTAAAACACCATTAGAATTAGTAAAAGATAAAATAGTAGCTCATGAAAATAAAGAGTCATTTAAAGTAAAGTTAAATGAGGGTATGGATAAGTATCATAAAAATCTATTAGAAGTACAAACATCTATTTTCAATTCAACAATACTTAATAATCCATTAAAATATAGAAACTATATCAATGCTAAAGATATTCCTAAAGGTGCTCCAATAGAGGTTTTAGATACGCTATGCGTTGGAGACGAAAGTATTACTGGTAATGAATCTAGTGATGAATGTATTGCCAAAGGAGGAAAAATTATAAAAGTTAAGACCCCATCAACTCAAATTAAACTTTCTTTAATTCCAAATGAAAAAACTTACATTGATGAAACTAATCAGAAGGATCTTTATCTAGAAAAACAATCAGATAGGATAAATAATGGAAAACATACTGATAATTTAAAAAATTATAATGAAAAAATTAATCCTTTATTAGTTCCAAAGGTTAATAATAAACCAAAGATTGTACACAATCCTGATCATGATAAATTATATGATGCAAGTGGTTTAGAAAAAAAAATTGTAAATGTACCAGAACATCCTATTGTTATGGATGAAGAATCAGAAGAAAATCTTAAAGAGAAAGCTTTAGCAATGCAAAATTCAAATTTATTAAAAAAAAGTGGTGTAGTTGAAGAAGAAAGTGAAGAAAGTGAAGAAAGTGAAGAAAGTAAAGAAAAAAAGGAAGTTAATTCACTATTTGGTACAAATTTAAAATTATTTAATAAACATAAATTAGTAATTATGATTTGTGTAATGTTATTTATGATTGCTGTAATTTATATATTAGTAAAATATTTAATACCAAAATTAAAAAAAACTAATATTAAAACAATCTAATTATAATTTTGATAAATATTAAATATAGACATTACATTTAAATATTAGTAGATAATAGATATTAATTATTAAGTATATAAATATGGACAAATATCGTGTACATTTTTTTCAATATTTTTATCAGTAATATTTTTAAACAATTCTATTCCTTGAAATACATCATTATTATTTAACTTTTTTTTACTATCATTTAAACCATCCTCTGTTTCAATACAGAGTAATCTCTTTGAATGAACTTTTTTACAACAATTAAACAAAGTTTCCATATCTCCTCCAAAATTTTTGAATATTTTTTGGTTATCTGTAAATAATGAAAGCTTAACTTTATCTATTTTTTTATTTGACATTTTCCAATTATTTTTAGAAACACATGTTTTAAAAATTTCAAATAGTTCTTCTCCTGAATAACCAGTAATTGTATATCTTTTGGAAAATCTACGTGCTAATCCTTGATTTTGTGAGAAGAATCTATCTTCAAGAGCATCTTTATATCCAGCAATAACACACACAAATTCATGTGCATGTTCAGATAGATAAGATGTTAGTAAATCAATTACTTCTTTTGAATATGAGTCTTTACCACCTGCTGTATCACCAAGAGAATAAGCTTCATCAATAAGTAAAACTCCTCCTAAAGCTTCATCAAGTTTCTTTTTAGTTTTGATAGCTGATTGTCCCAGATATCCTGCTACTAAATCATTCCTTTTAACTGAAACTACATTATTAGTTTTTAAGAATCCAAGTGCATTATAATAATCAGCAATAATATGTGCTAACTGAGTTTTTCCAACACCTGGAGGTCCAGCAATAACTGTATGTAACATTTCTTTATTACCTTCATCTAAATCTTGTAAGAAATAAATAGCTTCCTCAAAAATAATCTTTTTTACTTCTTGTAATCCAACCATATCTTTTAATTTTTGTAATGGTTTTACTAATTTATGAAGTTTAAATAAATTTAAATTTCCTCTAATTTCTTCTTTAGGATCAAAACTGTTACCCAGATTAATCAGATCATCAATAGTTTTAATATCATTACCAAGCCACTTAAAAGGATAATCTATTACTCTTTTTTTATAGTCTCTATGTTCCTCTACTTGATCTTTTCTTTTTCTTTTATTACCCCTTTCTTTTAAATGAGAAGGCATTTTATTTGGGTCTATTTCAATATAGTTGACATTAGCTCCACCAAAAAGATAATCTAATAAATTTTTAAATTCATCTTCTGTACCTTTATTATTACCTTGTCCTTCATCTAATGAATTAGTTTTGTTTTGAGATGTTCTTCCTTTTGTTGACCAATTTTTGTTATTGTTAGTATCATTATAATCTTCATCTTGATAACTTTCATTATCATCTTTATTAGATTCAGGCATATTTGTACTATTATCTTGTTTACTTTTTTTATTATCTCCTTTGATATCCATATTAAATCTAACATTTCTCCTCCTTTTTTTTTCTTCATTATTTTTTACAGGGTCTGAATCTGAAACATATCCTGGCATGTTGTTCCTGTTTTTAATATTTTCAGATTCATTTTTGTAATAAAGTCGAAATCTAGGAGCATCTTTATTACTATCTAGTTTAGTAAGGTATTTAGTACTACAATGATGACAAACAAATACACTGTTATTTATTACCTTTTCAGTTTCATAAATTCTACCTCTAATAGATCTATTACAACTTTGACAATAATATGGCATGTTAATTATATTATTATATATATTGTTAAATGTATTTTATTATTGATTATTAATAAATAAATCAATTTTAATATTTATTTATTTTTAATGCTTTTATTATTAATATTGTTATTTTTTAAGTATTTTTAAAATTTAAAAAGTTTTTTACAATTTTATATAATCTTAATAAAAATTGATTTCATATTTGACTAACTAAATAAAAATATTTAATTATTATGGATAGTAAAAAAGAACAATTCAAATTAAATACTACTCAATCTTTCGAAATTATTGATAGTATATTTAATCAAAATAATAATAAGGAACTGATTAATCATCAATTAAGTAGTTATAAACAATTTATAACAAAAGATATTGATGATATTATTAAACAGTTTAATACAAGAGTATTATATTTTGATTATAATGAAAAAGTTAATAAACATGCAATGGAACTTCATATTGATTTTCTAAATATCAATTTAGGACATTCAACCATTCATGAAAATGACGGTAGTTATCAATCTATGAATCCAGAAATAGCAAGGTTAAGAAATTTAACATATAGTGCACCCCTTACTCTTAATTTAAAATTAAAATGTATTACTAGATCAGAAGATTCTAATAATCCTGAACCTAATCTTGATAAAGAAGAAGAAAAGGAACAATATTTTCAAAATATTAGTTTTGGTAAAATTCCTATTATGGTTAAATCTATTAATTGTGTATTAAGCAAAAAAGATGGGTCAAATAATGTTCAAAAAGGTGAATGTAAGTATGATTTTGGAGGTTACTTTATTATAAGTGGTAATGAAAAAGTTATTGTTTCACAAGAAAGGATTGCTGAAAATGAACCTATGGTTTTTGATTATCAACGTAAATCTAAATTTTTAGAGGTTGAAATTCGTTGTGTATCAGATAAAAGGTTCTCTGTAGTTATGGGAAATAGTATTAAATATAATCCTAAAAACCAAGTATTAGATTTTGAATCTCCTAGTTTTAAAGTTCCAATTCCAATTTACTTGATATTTGGAGCTTTGGGAGTTAAATCAGACAAAGATATGATAGATCTAATTGTTTGGGATCAAAGTTCAGATTTAGGTATTCAACTAATTGAAATGATTACAAATGGATTTCAATTATTCAAGAATAGCTTTAATATTAGTAATAATATTGAAAATTCAAGTAAAATAATGGAATATAGAAAAGTATTACTTTCTTATACAAACATTAAACCGCCTAATAAAGATATTAAACTTGATCAAGATTCTAAACTAAAATTGCTTAATAAAATTTTAAATGATGAAATTCTATCTCATATTAAATCATCATTATTGAATAAAGCCAAATATCTTGGTTTTATGATTAGAAAACTTCTTCTGACTAAATCAGGAAATCTGGAATTTGATGATCGTGATAGTTATTCTAATAAACGTGTAGATACACCTGGTAGACTTTTAGCTAGTTTATTTAGACAATGTTTTAATAAAACCATTAAAGATATGGTTAAAAACTTAACTAAAGAAATTAAGAATAATAAAAGTGAAAAAGGTGTATTTGATATTATCACTACTAACAATATTTATAAAATTATTAAACCAACAATTATTGATGGAGGTATGAAATATGCTCTTGCTACTGGTAATTGGGGTGTAAAAACTTCAGGTAAAGGTAGAGTTAAAGTTGGTACAGCGCAAGTAATTAATCGTCTTGGTTATCAAAGTTATCTTTCTCACTTACGTAGAATTAATTCTCCAAGTGATAAAAAGAACAATAATGGTAAAATTGTAAAACCTCGTAAATTACATGCAACTAAATGGGGATATATTTGTCCTGTTGAGACTCCAGAAGGTCAACCTGTAGGTCTAGTTAAGAATATGTCACTTGCTGCTAAGATTTCTTATAGTAGTAATAGTGAACCTGTAAAGGCATTAATTAGAACTATGGATTTAATTGATATCGATGATGTAAAACCAATTGATTCTCTTAATTCTACAATTGTTTTTGTAAATGGTATTTGGATTGGTAATCATAAAAATCCAAAAAAGTTTGTTAATGATTTAAGAAACTATAGAAGAACAGGTAAAATTAATGTTTATACTGGTATCTATTGGAATTTAGATGAGAACATTGTTAAAATTTATACAGATGCTGGTAGACTTTTAAGACCTTTATATATTGTAAAAAAAAACAATATACTTTTAACAGAAAAACATATGGATTTAATGAGAAATAATAATTATAATCTACAATGTTTAATGACTCCAAATTTGTTTACTATAGATATGGATGTTCAAGAATCTGTTATTGAATATATTGATACTAATGAAACTAATAATACTTTAATTTCAATGAATTATAAAACTTTATTTAATCAAATGGAACCTTATATTAATGAGTTTACTCATTGTGAAATTCATCCTGCTTTAATTTTAGGAGTATTAGGTAGTGTGGTACCATTTAGTGATCACAATCAATCTCCTAGAAATACTTATCAGTCTGCTATGGGTAAGCAAGCAATGTCAATTTACTCTACAAGTTTCCAAAATAGGATGGATACATTAGGTTATGTTCTAAATTATGCAGAAAAATCTTTAGTTCATACTAGATTTGGTAAATATTTGAATTATAATGATCTTCCTAGTGGTATTAATGCAATTGTAGCAATTGCTAGTTATACAGGTTATAATGTGGAAGATTCTGTTATTATTAATAAAAGTGCTGTAGATAGGGGATTATTTAGATCAACATTCTATAGGACATATAAGGATGATGAAAAGAAGATTCAATCTAGTGGCAGAGAAGAAAAGTTTGCTAAACCAAATCCTAAGTACACTCAACGTATGAAACCAGGAAGTTATGATAAATTGAATGAAAAAGGTTATGTAGAAAAGAATGAATATGTCAATTCAGATAACATTATTATTGGCAAAGTATTACCATTAAAAAATAAGTTTGAAAATGGACATCAGGTCTATAACGATTGTTCAACTAGTTTAAGAGCTAACGAATCAGGTTTTGTTGATAAAGTATATACTGATAGAAATGCAGATGGTTTCCGTTTTGTTAAAATTCGAACTAGAAGTTGTCGTGTTCCTACTATTGGTGATAAATTTAGTAGTAGATGTGGACAAAAGGGTACTGTTGGAGTAGTATACAATCAGGAACATATGCCATTTAATCAAGATGGTATTAGTCCTGATATCATTATGAATCCTCATGCTATACCAAGTCGGATGACTATTGGACAATTAATGGAATGTTTGATGGGAAAAGCAGGAAGTATTCTAGGAGGATATAATGATTGTACTCCTTTTAATAAAATTAATGAGGAGAATCTTAGAGAAATTTTAGAATCTAATGGTTATGATTATTGTGGTAATGAAGTACTATATAGTGGTGCTACTGGTCAACAATTGAATGTTAAAATATTTATGGGTCCTACTTATTATCAAAGATTGAAACATATGGTCATTGATAAAATTCACAGTAGAGCTAGTGGTCCTGTTGTACAATTAACTCGTCAACCTGCAGAGGGAAGGTCACGTGATGGTGGTCTAAGAATGGGTGAAATGGAACGTGACTGTATGATTGCTCACGGTGCTTTAGGATTCTTAAAAGAAAGATTAATGGATGTTTCTGATAAATTTACAATCCATGTTTGTAAAAAATGTGGATTATTTGCAGTTGTTAATAAAGAACCTGAATATGAAATTTATCAATGTCATTCATGTGAAGAGTATTCTGAAATTGTGGAAATTAGTGTTCCATATGCTTGTAAACTTCTGATACAAGAATTACAAGGAATGATGATTACTCCAAGATTACAAATCAACTAATTTTAGATTTTATCAAATTTTTAAAGTGAATGATCATTTAAGTAAATTTTATAAAAATTGATTTTTTTATACTTGTATTTTAATTTTAATCATATTAAATTTATTTAAAATTTACTTAAATGAATAATTTTGTTGGTATTTTTGATACTTCTATTGGTGATTTGTTGAAAGAGTCTAATGTAGAATTTGATCAAGTTGAGAAAGCGGCTTCATTTGTATTTATTAGAGCAGAAAGGTTTATAGAAGGTTATTCTACTACTGAACATATTACAAAAATTTGTAACCAGTTCTTTGGTGATTCATCTTTTATTCAAAAAGAGGGACTAATTAAACAGTATAAAAAGATGAAACAACTTGTTGAACATGATAATCTAATAGGACTAGTTCTATTTGGTATGAATACTTCTGATATACTAATTGATTATTATCCTACAGTTCAAGGTAATATTATTCCTCTTACTGTTGATAGTATTTGTAAATGTCTAGTACGTGAACATTTTACTAAACAGGAAGTTGATACAATTTGTAGACGGACTGATGGATTTAAAACTTATTATAAACCTGAGTAAAACTTATAATTTATTGTAAATATAAAATTAATAAAAAAAAATTAATAAAAATTAATAAAAAAAAATTAATAAAAATAAATAAAAATTAATAAAAATTAATAAA
>Ga0213869_10001077_pt1 | contig 20932 bp, 23 predicted proteins | sample PICome_10_FD_160083 | JGI IMG/M metagenome (GOLD analysis project Ga0213869, IMG submission 160083) | Coastal seawater microbial communities near Pivers Island, North Carolina, United States - PICO132 | ecosystem: Environmental > Aquatic > Marine > Coastal | place: USA: North Carolina...
AGCAGCCACTAGTGTCCCAGATGAAGAGCCCCCCAAAATTCCTTCCTCTTTTAATATGATTTGTAGAACCTCAAAAGCCTCTTTATCAGAGACAGTTTCTGCATCATCCATTAAGGAAGTATTGAAATTATCAGGAATAAAATCTTCTCCTACGCCTTCAACTAACCAACTTCCCCCGTCATAGGAATAGTTACCTTTCAAAACAGCATCAGCAACTATTGACCCCTCGGGGTCTGCTGCAACCATACATATAGAGGGATCTTTGGCCTTAAAGAATTCAGCCAGACCAGTTAAAGTTCCTCCGGAACCTACTCCTGCTACTACAGCATCAATTTTTCCATCCATTTGATCCCACATTTCAGGAGCAGTTGATGTTCTATGCGCCATTGGGTTAGCAGGATTAGAAAATTGGTTGGCCAAAAAAGAACCGGGTGTTTCTGAAGCAATTCTCCTTGCAACATCTTGATAATATTCTGGATGACCTTCAGGTACATCAGATCTGGTAAGAATAATTTCGGCACCTAGACCTTCAAGATGAAGAATTTTTTCTCTACTCATTTTATCCGGTATCACTAGAATTATTTTATAGCCCTTGAGTGCAGCAACTAATGCCAGGCCTATCCCAGTATTACCTGCTGTTGCCTCAATAATTGTTCCTCCTTCTTGAAGCTCTCCTGATTTTTCAGCCTCTTCTATTATTGCAAGTCCAACTCTGTCTTTAATAGAGCCCCCAGGATTATTAGATTCCATTTTTACGAAAAGGCTACAAGGCCCTGTATCAAGAGATTTAAGTTGTAGCATAGGTGTACCACCTATCATGTCTAATAAAGAGTCTTTAATATCCATATCCATAGATTACAATTTTTACATTAATTGAAATAAAATGATACGCATCAATTAGGAGGAATATTATGGAAGATAAAAATATTAAACAAAGACAATTCTGGTCAGGTGCTGGTGGAGATGTCTGGGTTAATAAACAAAGAGAAATGGACATCATGCTCAACCCACTTGGGGAAAGGGTTATTAATAAATTGGATATACAACCTGATGCTAAAATTATTGACATCGGATGTGGATGTGGCGCAACTACCCTAGAGATTGCAAAAAAAGCAACTAATGGAGAAGTTATCGGCGTAGATATATCAGAGCCTATGCTGGACCGAGCAGCAGAATTAGCAAAAGAAATGTCTCTTGCCAATACCGCCTTTGAAGTAAAAGATGTTCAAGAAGCCGAAATGATACAAGATTACTTTGATATAGCTTTTTCACGATTTGGTGTCATGTTCTTTGAAAACCCCTTCAAAGCTTTTGAGAATATTAATAGCTGCTTAAAAAAAGATGGAATACTAAGTTTCGTATGTTGGCAAGAAGCTGGCCTTAACCCTTGGCAAAGTTTATCTATTCAAGTAATTAAAGAATTTCTCGATCTGCCTGCTCCACTTCCTAAAAGTCCGGGACCTTTTGCTTTTGAAGATAAGAGTTATATTGAAGAAATCTTAAATACATCCGGTTTTAAAAGTTTGCAGATAGATGATAATCAGGAAGATATAGTAATGTTTTCTGGGAAATCGATTAGGGAAGCTTGCGAAGACTACTTAACTATTAACCCTGTAGTGACAGAGATGTTAAAAAACTCTCCTCCCGATCTAAAAGAAGAAATACTAGAAGCTTTAATTGGAAAGTTTTCAGACTTTCATAATAATGATGGACTATTGTTTCCGAGTGCAACATGGATAGTGACAGCTAAAAAATAAAACTGTTCCTGTCTGATACCTATAAATTAAAGATGCACTAATTTTGGGCTGGATTTGGTTATTTATTTAAAAATATGATTGGCACAGATATTGCATATATCTGTGTATGAATAATAAAAAAACTTTAAAATTAAAAACTATTGGTAAGATCGGAAGAGAAATTAGCTACTTTATCCCTGTCTTTGCAGGTGCATACGTAGTAATTAATTTCATTTCATGGGCTTCTTAAAACATTATGTCTGCAGAAATAAATCTTAAAAAACCTAAGAGACGATTAGGTTTGGTAATGAGTGATTCATTTAGAACCACCCTAACCATAAGAATTCTAGTCGCCTATGTTATTTTCGATACCGTAGCAGATTTATTATAATCTACCCAAATTTACAAAAGGTAAGCTTATTACCATCTAGATCTCTTACATAACACCCATAAAAGGTAGGAACCCTTTGTCCTGGCTCTCCATCATCTTTTGCCCCTAACTCGATTGCTTTTTTATATAAAGCATCTACATCCTCTGTGGTCTCGAGGGTTATACCCACCATGCTTCCATTTCCTACTGTGGCTTCTTCGCCATCATAAGGAAGAAAAACTGCGAAATTCGTATCATCACCGGGTATTGTCCAAAAGAAACTTCTATCATTAGGACCGAAACTTTTTACATCAAGCTCAGAAAATAATTCATCATAGAATTTCTTTGCTCTCGGAAGATCATTAGTTCCAACTGTGACATATTTTGCTATTTTACCTTTCATACTTTCTCCTTAGTTTTAGATTCATTGAATTCTCCACGAGTTTTGAACTCAAGTACAGTTGCATTTATACAATATCGAGGCATTCCATTAGGCCCATCTGGAAATACGTGACCTAAGTGAATATCCGAGGTTACCGATCTAATTTCAATTCGTCTCATTCCGTAGCTATTATCGGCTTTTCTATAAACCGAGTCTTTTACAGGTTTGGTGAAAGACAACCAGCCAGTTCTAGAATTGAATCTATCCCTGGTATCGAATAAAGCAGCCCCACTTAATTTATCTATAAAAACACCGTCCGGGGTATTTTTAAATATCTCATATTCTTTGCAAAATCTAGCATCAGTACCCTCATCGAAAGCTACACGATAAGCTTCAGAATTTCCTAACTTAAAAAAACCTAATGCTTTATAGAATTCTTTTGGAGATAGGTAGCCTTGGTATCCAAATACTTCTTTTCCATTTTCTAAAAATAAAATTGTAGGAGTTGCCCAGGTCGGAGTTTTGATTTCAAGGCCTTCTAGATTTGTCGCTAATCGAGAGACGAGAGGGATAGTGCCTTGATAGTCATTAGAAACATCCTCTTTAAACTTGTCACAATAAGGACAATAACCTTCAGGCTCAATTACTATAATATTTTTTCCAATCTTAACAGGTTCATTGTCTTGTTTTTGATCGGTTACATTCGTTGCGAATCTCACTCCTGTAGAGTGATCAGGACAATATCCGTTTGGATTCTTTTTTATATAATCTTGATGATAATTTTCAGCCACAAAAAATTCCTGAAGGGGCTTGATTGAAGTCTTAATTTGACTATATCCAGATTGATTTAGCAAAATCTGATATTGAGAGATTAATTTTTCAATAGATTCTTTTTGAGAATTTTCTGTGTATAGAATTATAGATCTATACTGCGTACCTATATCATTACCCTGCCTATTAAGTTGAGTTGGGTCATGTGATTCAAGATAATGGATGATTAATTCCTCTAAAGAAATGAGATTTTTATTAAAAGTCACCTCAACTACTTCAGCATGATTCTGTGGATTAAATTTATTTTTAAATTTTGTTATTTCTCTATAAGAAGGTCGTACACCCTCTCCATCAGCGTAACCTGATACTGCATTCATTACTCCTGGAAGCGCTTCATAACCTTTCTCAGCTCCCCAGAAACATCCTGAACCAAGGACTATCTTCTCTACATGCAAAGTGGCAGAAGCATCATCAGCAAAAAGGGAGAAGTTGATAAGCGTTAAAGAGAGAAAGAGATACCTTTTCATTTTTTAGAAACCCCAATTATTGTTGGCAAGCCAGGTGATAGAAATAACTAAAGCCATAATGGTCTGAATAATTAATACTATCATTGTCCCTGTGGTTCCAAGAAATCTAAAAACACTCTTTGCTTCAGGACGAGTAATTCCATATGCATGAGCTATTCTTGAGATTAAAAAGACATCACCTAATATCATAATAGTAATACTCGATACTTGTGCAATCATTTCAAGAGCAAAAGACAGTATTAAAAAGAAAGAGGCATTTTCTAGGAGATTTCCATGAGCTCTCGATATTTGCAACATTCCAAAATCTTCTCCCAATCCAAGATTTATCTCAGATTTAATTCGCCTTCTACCGGTCAAAGTAGCAAGTACAATTGCAAGAAGTGTTAGAGAACCTGCATAAAAAAGTGTAATCATGAATTTACCTCAAATCTTTTTAATTAAAGTGTTATTGTATTAAAGATAAAGACATTGGGGTAAAAAATGAAATCTATATTACTTTTATTAATGGTTACTTCTCTCTGCAGTTGTGCAGTAGCAGGTCTAGTTGGAACTGCAGTCTCTACAACTGTAAAAGTTGCAGAAGTTCCCTTTAAGGTGATTGGAAGCATCGTAGACGGAGACGACGATGACAACGATGACGATGAAGATAACGAGGAAGATTAAATTCCCAATGATTCAAGAATGATCTTATCGAGATAAAGAAATTTCACTCACTTCTTGTCATTAGATCTAACAAAATATTGCTATAAGAATCTGAAACTCATCCCCTTAATCTTTTAATTCTAATAAGGGAGAATGGTAGACACGAGTGGACTCGAACCACCGACCCCCACCATGTCAAGGTGGTGCTCTAACCAGACTGAGCTACGTGTCTATTGAGTTTCAAGGCTATTAGTATTTACTGTACGGCATATGTACGGCAAAACACCTCTAAAGTTGACTGCTTTTCTGCCCTGATAACAACTTCAAGTCGGAATAATACCATATCCTTGTTGAAGCCCCGCGCAGGAGACAGATGCTTAACTATCTGGTCAAAATCTCCATTGCTTTTTTATCATCTACTACAGGGACTATTGCAGAATCACATACTTCACTCCATCCATTAGCAAATTCAATCACAAGAGTCGGATCATCGGCTTCTACTATAACTATGCCGTTGCCTGTCGTGAGGTCATGATATCTAGCAAGCTTTTTAGAGCCCACAAGGAATTCACCATCAAGTTCCTGTAATGTCTTGGTAGCAAAAACCTTATATGCCTCTGGACTACAATTGAAATCAATCATATATACAGCTGCATGTGAGATATTACAAAACAGTACCGCAACCCCTAGAACAAAATATTTTTTCATTTTATGTCTCCAATAAATTTAATAAATAATTATATAAAATCTTTTTCAAACCACCATAAATATTTACTTAGTGAAGCTCCACCTGTACCTGAATTAGCTCCTTTTTTATACTACTTTATTTTCTAATGTCCCTACACTAGTAATTTCAAGTTTCATGACATCGCCTGAGTTTAAAAATTCCCAATGCTCTATACCCGTGCAATCTCCAGGTGCACCTGTACCAAAGAATTCACCTGGCACTATTTTTTCTCCTTCAGAAGCAAAAGCGATCATGTCTTGGATACTGTGGTGCATATCAGAAACATGCCCTACACCCTTTAAAGAACCATTTATAGAGACTCTCAGTTCAAGGGCATTAGGATCCTCAATTTCATCACGGGTCACAATCCAAGGACCCATAATATTACCTGTATGAAAATCCTTTCCTTTCAGGGGTCCGGTCACTCCCCTAAACTCAGGTATCAAACGTTTACGAGCTGAAACATCATTAAAAACTGTATATCCAAACACGTAATCCATAGCATCCCTTGAATCTATATCCATTCCGGTTTTACCCATAACAACTCCTAATTCACACTCATAATCAAGCATAGGTTCGGAGAATGTTGGCGGGACCACATCATCATTCGGACCAATAAAGGAAGTGTTGGAGCCTTTGTAGTAGAGGGGTACTTTGTAAAACTGATTTGGGGGCTTAATGAACTTAAGGATCTTATTTGCATTAAAGGCAATAGATCCCATCCGATTTTTCACAACAGAGTTAATCGATTGAATTAAATGTTTCTCATAGACGCTAAAGGCTCTGAATTTTACAGGAACTGGTAATGGAGCACATAAGGAAATATCTGCAAGAGTCTTTAATTCCTCTTGATTTTGCACGGCCCATTCTTCTATTTGAGAGATAATTTCTAATGCTGTCTCACCAGATTCAATTAAAGATTGCATGCTTGAAAGATCAGGACTAGAGGTTTGTATCCCTAATCTTTCATACCCGTGAAGTAGATCAATAAAATGTGTTTCGTCTTTTAATACTAAACCTGTACGAATTCCAGATGAGCTTATTCTAGGGTCTCTATAGCTAATTAATTTCATATTAAGAGTCCTTTATTTATTTTTTGTTTCTCAGATTACTTAAACTTTTTCTTCATATTCATAACTGCCTCAAAACCAAAAACGGGTTTTTTTCCCTCTGGGACAGTATTGCCTTTTAGAATTAATTCTTCGAAAGGAATTCCACTCTTATACATGTCATACAAAATATCTATGTCCATATTTGTTCCAATTGGTTCTTCAGAAAAATCTGGAGCAATGGAACCCGATCTAAACTCTTCAGCAGATCTGAAATGCTCGTAAAAGATTTCAACTAAGTGCCCATCGGGATCCCTGTAATATATTCCGGAAATCCACCCATGATTAATTGACCACGCCGGATCTAAACCATTGTCTTTCGCTTTATGATAAAAATTAAACCAACTATCGATAGAATCAACTCTGTAAGAGATATGATCCAAACCTACAAGACTAGGAGTCACTCGATTAATAAAATTTCTTATCGAGACCAAAAAATTAACAATAGATCTTTGCAAGAAACTCATATTATTTACTAGAGCAGCAGAAGTATTTGCAATCGCAATTCTGTGATGCTCTTCATCAAATGTTAAGAAAGTAATGTCTTTACTTGAATATAAAGGTTTGCAATGAAATAGTCGGGAGTAAAAATCTATCATTTCGTCGTATTGCATAGTTTTCCATGCTACGTGATGAAAATCATCTGGAGCTCCTTCCCCTTTGAAGTTTTTATAAAGACTTGTATCTAATTCCGGTTTTTCCATTTTTTTATTTTAATAGCTTAAATTAAAACCCTTATCCTATAGAATACCAATTTTTTTGAATAGAAAAGGTTTTTACTTTGTAACTTTTTTTACAGTGGTTAAAGAAACAAGAATCTAAATAGAGAACTTCCCCACTACCTCACAGTCTTCAAAGTCTTCCTTGGTTTGGATAAGATTCTTGGTGAAAACTGAGTTGATAAACCTATGTAACCCTTACCAGCCAAGAGGGATCTGTTGCTGAGGGTTGAATACCTTTGGACCAAATAACGGGTAAGCTTTTGATGCTAAAGATATTTCCTCGGAGCTTAAATATTCACTGGGAAGTAGCCTAAAGACATCAAGACCTCTTGTAATTTCAGTTCCATATATATAACCATTGTAATAGTAAGCTGACCAATAACCCCCCGTGATAAGAACCTTCTCATCGATTGGCCCTCTATCAAAATAAGCGATTTCTATTGGATTTGAAGAGTCAGTAAAATCAAGAACAGAAATTCCGCCTTGATACCAAGCCTGAACAAAAATATCTTTTCCAGACACAGGAATTAAAGATCCGTTGTGAGCAACACAATTTTCAGTTTCTAATTGCGGTGCAGGCATTTTATAGTGACTTCTAAACTCTAACTTGCTGTCAACAATATCGTAAATAGCATTAGCACCCCAATCTAGAGGATCCCATGCTCTGCATCGAGCTCTGCCTCCTCCGCCCCACTCATCCGTAAAAATAACTTTTGTTCCATCATTATTAAATGTTGCAGAATGCCAATAAGCAAAGCCAATATCTGTAACTACATCAATTCTTTCTGGGTTATAAGGATCAGAGATATCAAATAGTATTCCATTTCCTGAGCATGCCCCAGCAGCGATATTTCCTGAAGGAAAGACTGTTATATCATGACATTGATCAGTTCTTCTTGTGTCTTGTGTTTCATCGCCATGATCTCCTCCAGCCCATAATCCCCCCAAGGCTCCTGTTTCAGGATCTGCAAAAACAGCAGGACTACTAACAATTCTTGATAGAGATGGATCTGAGATAGGTATTTCAATTATATCTATTCTAAAAAGGGCTGTACGACTATCTCCAGGAACATTTCCTATACAGCTTTCTAATTCTTCTTCATCCCTTACACTTGCTGTACCAGAGTTATAAACAATAATTTTTCCTTCGGGACCTGGACCAGAAACAACTGAATGAGTATGCGAACCTCGGCAAGTTTGAACAGCACCAACTTGCTTCGGCTGAAATAGATTTGATATATCAAAAATCCTTAAGCCTCTAAATCTATCTGAGCTAGCTTCTTTAGACACTCCCTCTAACCCGCAATCTAATCTACTTCGGGTCTGCTCAACTGACATAATAAGTAAATTTCCAACAATTGAGACATCTCCTTGTCCCCCTGGACAAACAACTGAGGATTGAAGTTCAGGAATTCCAGTTTTATTTATCTTATAAAGATTAAAACCATGATAACTGCCTGCTACCAGAATATTATCCCTAAAAGCCATATCGGTATTAGCAAAACTAAGAATAGGCGAACGAAGAGACTTGGATAAACTTTCCGTTGTCTTAGCTTTGTCCTTTTTTTCCTCTACGGTAGGATCCTTAACTCCTTTGGCCTTTGGATTTGTAGGATCATAAAATCCAACAGGTTTTTTTAAGGATGTTACTAATTCTAGATTTAGTATGGCTTGTTCAGCATCGTTAAGACCAGGTGCCAGGCTAGATCTCGGATCATCAGACAAATTGACTGCTATGCCATTCATTCTCTCAATTTCAACACCTTGATCATTGACAAGTTCTGAAATGAATTCATTGAGTATGGAGTCATAAGCTGTACCTGGATATTGCTTTAAATCTTTTACCATTTCTAGGGCCCCATCATGGTGATTAATCATCAACTGCAAGAATAATTTGTCAAATTCAGTACTATCTGAATCTCTTAATTGTTGAAGCTCTTCTGGAGAGGCCATACCTACCATTTTCATATGATGATGCGCGTGCTCCTTATTGGGCTTTTCATCTCGGGATTCCAACCAACTTCTCATAAAATCTATTTCATCTTCTTGAGAAGAGTCAATTCTGTTAGCTAAATCTATAATAGTTTTGTTATTAGTTCTTTTTGTAGCCAACTGAGACATTACGATTGCTTGTTGATGATGCACGATCATGCCTTGGAGAAAATCAACATCAGCTTTTACGTATTTAGTACTAGCTATGTTTGTTGCTTCAGTTGGACTAATAAGTTTTGAACTTTCTCCAGGAGCACCAGGTAAAATTATAGGGTGTTTGGTTTCCGGCAAATTTATTTGGGCCTGTATATCCTCGCAATCAATAGAATCAATACATTGTGACTGATCCACATCAATACCTTCCGACTCACTGCAACTAAATAAGATACATAAAATTATAAAAATCTGAATATTTTTTGCCATTTATCCTATAAAAATTAGGTAATTTTTTTTCTACAAGCTAAAAATATATACAGATTAGAAAGAAAAAGAAAGAAACAACAACTGCTAAAGCTTATCTGATTATTATCTATTTAAAATTTTGAACTTAAACATTTTCATCTTCGGTTTTATTTCAAATATCAAGATAAAGTTAAAGCTCAGATGAATTTAATAAAGTAGTAGAATAGAGACTATGATTGAACTCATTCTACTAGCCATTTTAATTTTTATAGGAGTCGCTTGGTTTAGAAATCTATCTAGTAATGCAGGTATTGAAAAAGACCAAGCAATTGAAGAGCTAAGAAAAAAACATACTAACAAACTTAGTGTTTACATCTCCATATTTGTGGTAAGTGGTTTCTTTATTTGGCTCTTAGTAACGAATGGTAATTTTAATTAATAAAGTTATTTTGAATCAAAGATTTTAGCAAACAACACCCTACTGAAGGGATCTGAATAAATAAAAGGATTAAAAATGTCAGTATTTAAGAATGTAAATATAGAAAAAAAAGCAAATTACTATTTTGATGGAAAGGTAACCAGTAGGAATATTATATTTTCTGATGGAAGTACAAAAACTTTGGGCGTTATGTTGCCTGGAGAATATCAATTTAATACGAGCCTTAAAGAAATAATAGAAATAACTTCAGGTGAAATCGAAGTATTAATATCTGAAGAACAAGGTTGGCAAGATATGAGTGAAGGTATGAGTTTTGAAATTCCTAAAAACTCTTCCTTTAAACTCAAAGTCAGCAAGTTATTTGACTACTGCTGCTCTTACCTAGAAGAGTAATATCTAATGAGAAATTTACTCAGGTACCTCTGGAAAGGCAAGGCTGATGAAGACATAGAAAACGAAGAATATAAGTCTATGCTGAAATTGGCAGATGATTTTGGGGCCGATCAAGAAAAAGATGAGTTAGATATAGTTTTTGATACTCTTAAAGAAGGAAAAAAACTCTAATTAAAAAATTCTATGAAATTATCTAACCTTAGAAATACAACATTGAAAAAAGGGGATACAAAAAAAGATCGAAAAGGAAGGACGATTTACTTTGCGGGCTATTCAGATGAAGTGTCAAAGAATGGAAAACCTATAGAGTTGTGGAAACCAGAAGAAGTTTAAAGAAATCCCTAAAATTTTTCGATTAAAAACAAAGAATTAATTAGAAAATAACTATTGAAAAGTTTATTAAAGAAGAAAAGGTAAAGTACGTCTGACACCTAAGAGTTGGATTAAAATAGTCAAACCTTTTTACTTTTCCAAGTACCGCCATATTGATAATCAGAATAGTTATTCTTGATTGACTTCAAGCAACAATTACAAACAAATCTCCAGTCAAGATTATTATAGGTACATCTATAAAGAGTATCTTTAGATTGCTTACATTCTTTACATTTTTTTATTCTAGTTCTCAAATCTATATTTAATTAAAAGGTGCTACTATTAGATCTAACTGAGGAGATTATATGAAATATATTTTAAGTGTTACGTTATTACTCGCATCCCTTTACTCTTACTCTGGCCATCATGAAGCGAATGAAACTTTGATGCCTGTTGCAAAACCAGGGCAAATCATAGTCATCTATAAAGGCGAGTGCCCAACGGAAAAAATAAATGAGTCAATTGAAATAGTTAAAAAAACTATAGCTTATGAAAGAAAGAATAGCCCTGTATCTTATTCTTCTTCACCAGGAGTTTGGTCAGATGGTACTGTTGGAGCAGTTGATCTTCATGATTCTATTGAAGCAATGAATGAAGCATTCAAATGGCAAGCTGGTGATAAAAAATGGTCTGATTTATATGATGAAGTTGCTTCTACATGTGGAATAACAGTAGAAGAGTTTACTGTAGTGAACTTAACTGCAAGATAAATTTAGAACCAAGATCTTCTCTTTCTGTTTTGTATATGAATAGCCTTAGAATTCATAGCAAGGTTAGCTTCATGCAATGCCTCTGAGACACCAGGATGACTGAATATAGTTGAACTAAACTCTTCAGAGGTAACCTTATTATTCATTGCTATTAATGCTTGTTGAACAATTTCCGAAGCAGACGGGCCAAAGACCTGAATACCAAGTATCTTATCCGTCTTATTGTCAGCAATAATATTTACTGAACCTGCAGTTTCTCCTGAAGCTAACGCTCGTCCATTGGCAAGAAAGGGGAAAGATCCTGTTTTATAATCTATTTCTAGAGCTTTAAGTTCTGTTTCATTTTGTCCAACCCAGGCTATTTCTGGGTGAGTGTAAATAACATTAGGGATGTGATTGTAATTAAGGGCAGTATCCTGTCCATTAATTCTCTCAATAACCATTACTCCTTCTTGAGAAGCCTTGTGAGCGAGCATTGGCCCTCTTACAACATCGCCAACTGCCCAGATGTTCTTAACAGAAGTCTGACAATACTCATCAACCTCGATGAACCCTTTTTTATCAGTAGTTAGAAGATTGTCAGAAAAAAGATCTTTTGTATTAGGTTTTCTACCAACCGCTAGAATAATTTTCTCAGGCTCTAGGACTATGTGTTCATTTTTATAATTGAAACTAATTTCTAGTCCAGCGCTTTTCTCTTTCACTTCTGAAATTTCGCAACCCAGCTTTATATCCAAGCCTTGATTGATGAATTCTCTAAATACTTGTCTTGAAATTCTTTGATCAAGCATAGGGAGGAATTCTTTTTGGGCTTCAATTATGGTCACCTTCGAACCCAACCTAGACCAAAGACTTCCTAATTCTAATCCAATAACACCGCCACCAACTACAACGATACTTTGAGGTACTTTTTTAAACTTTAAAGCTCCTTCGTTATCAACAATATTATTGCCTATTTTTATTTTCTCCAATTCTGAAGGATAGGAGCCTGTAGCAATCATTATATTCTTGGCCTCAAGCGTCATACTTCCATCATCATTCACCACTTCTATAGAAGAATTTCCAAGTATTTTTGCAGACCCTTTTATTAAATCTACTTTATTTGACTTAAGAAGAGCGCCAACCCCATCCGTAAGTTGCTTAACCACTCCTTCTTTTCTAGACATCATCTTACTCAGATCTATCTGCACTTCTTTTGCTTCAATGCCATGTTCAGCATAGTCATTAATAAGTTGATAATGCTTAAGAGAGGAATCAAGAAGCGTTTTAGATGGGATACAGCCTATATTCAAACAAGTTCCTCCTATAGAACCTTTCTCTATACAGGCAACTTTCATACCTAACTGGGCAGCTCTTATTGCAGCAACATAACCTGCGGGCCCGCTTCCTATAATTAAAATATCGTACATACTATTTCTAAAACAATCATATCACTTATGCTTAAATTTCTTATCTTGTTGAGAAAGATTTAGTAAAATAAGAATTATCTATATGAGTTCTTGCTAAGTTCATAAGAGCTCTATTAAATTTCATAAAATTTTTAAAAGGCTTTAAATGTCAAAAATTAAATATATCGAATTTAGTGGTACTGAGCATTCTGTTGATGGTGTAGTCGGAGAGAGTCTCATGGAAATCGCCCTTTCAAATGATGTTCCAGGTATAGAGGCTGATTGTGGTGGATCATGTGCTTGCGGAACATGTCATATATACATAGAGAATAATTGGTTAAATAAATTAGAAGAGAAAAGTGATATGGAAAACTCAATGTTAGAGTTTACAGACAATGTAAAAGAAAACTCTAGGCTCTCCTGCCAAATTGAATTTAAAGATGATCTTGATGGTTTGGAAGTAAAACTTCCTGAATCTCAATATTAAGTTTATTTGTTAAAAAAAAAGGGATCTTATAGATCCCTTTTTAATATCTCAGCAAGAGTTAGTCTCTAGTAACAATAGTCTCTTCTGCTTGATCAGCATATTTAGAATATTCCTCTCTAGCGATCACTCTTCTATGAACCTCATCAGGGCCGTCTGCTAATCTTAAAGTTCTCATGTGTGCGTACATGCTTGCAAGTGGGAAGTCCTGACTGACACCACCACCTCCGTGCATTTGAATAGCCCTGTCGATTAGTCTGCAAGCCACGATAGGTACATGTACCTTTATTTGTGCAATTTCGCTTCTAGCAATTTTATTACCAACGGTATCCATCATATGAGCTGCATTAAGAGTCAAAAGCCTAGAAGTTTCTATATCTATTCTGCTTTCTGCAACATAGTCATAGTTTGCACCTAAGGTAGATAGTTTCTTGCCAAAAGCCACTCTATCTTCAGAACGTTTGATCATTAGTTCTAATCCTTTTTCCATAACGCCTATTGTTCTCATGCAATGGTGAATTCTTCCCGGCCCTAAACGCCCTTGAGATATTTCAAATCCTCTGCCTTCGCCTAAAAGTAAGTTTTCTTTAGGCACCCTTACATCTTTAAAAGACACTCTACCGTGCCCGTGAGGCGCGTCATCATAACCAAATACATGCATCATCTTTTCAATCTTTATGCCTGGTGTATCCATTGGCACAATAATCTGTGATTGTCTTTGATGTTTAGGATTGTCAGGGTTAGTCATACACATGAATATCAGCACTTTACATCTAGGATCTCCTGCCCCTGATGTCCACCACTTTTCACCATTAATGACGTACTCGTCTCCATCAAGAACAGCACTTGAGCAAATATTTGTTGCATCAGAAGAAGCTACTGCAGGCTCTGTCATTGCAAACGCGGATCTTATTTCTCCGTTAAGTAGTGGTTTTAGCCACCTTTCTTGTTGCTCTTCATTAGCATATTTGGCCAAAACTTCCATATTCCCCGTATCTGGTGCTGAACAATTAAAAATCTCTGAAGCGATTCCTGATCTACCCATGATTTCTGCAAGAGGAGCATAGTCAAGGTTGCTCATGCTTTCTCCCATTGGATTTTCAGGCAGGAACAAGTTCCAAAGACCTTCTGATTTAGCTACTTCTTTTTTATCTTCGATAATTTGAGGTATTTGCCATCTGTTGCCTTGTTGAGTGAATTCTTCCATCTGTTGAGCATATATTTCTTCTGCTGGATAAACGTGATCATCCAAAAACTTTGAAATTCTTAGCTGTAAATCTTTTGATCTGTCTGAAAATTGAAAGCTCATTTTTTTCTCCTTATAATTTCTATAAATACCTAAATAATGTATTATAAATCTGAGTGATACCTTTAAATATTAGTTAATGAATCATAGAGCCATATAACAACTTAGTCCACAAAGATATTATCTTTCATCCAAAATTTAATAAACCTTCAGAATATGAATTTAAAAGAAACAGATTTGAACCTATTTATAGCCTTTGATGTAATCTACACTGAAAAGAATCTTACGAAAGCTGGACAGGTCCTTGGCATTACTCAGCCAGCAGTAAGTAATGCTCTTTCACGACTAAGAGATCTTTTTGATGATGAATTATTTGTTAGAACTTCTAAAGGAATGAATCCTACTCCTGTCGCAAATCAGATAATTACGGATGTAAGAAGTGCACTTTCTCTGATACAAAACACTATCTCAGAAACTGAAAAGTTTGACCCCTACACTGCTGATATGTCTTTTAAAATATCAATTGGTGATAGTTCAGAATACAGGCTATTACCTCTATTAGTTAAAGAATTAGCGGCTGTTGCCCCTAATATAAAAGTTGAAACCTATCTTACGCCAAGAAAAGAAGCTTCTAGAGAATTGGCTTCAGGAACTATAGACTTTAGTATCGATCCGCCTATTCATAGCGATCCACATCTTATGCATGAAAAAATTTATGAAGAGGACTATGTGATGATAGTTAGAAAAAATCATCCCATCCTAGAAAAAAGTAAAATTTCTATTGAAGACTACTTAAACCTTACACATATTCATATATCTAATAGAAAAACAGGGCTGGGTCATGTTGATATGACTCTATACCGATTAGGTTTAGCTAGAAACATTTCACTAAGAGCACAAAATTTCTTAGTTGCTCCTCACGTAGTGGAGCAATCTGATTTAGCTATTACAACTACCAAAGGTTTTGCTGTAGAAAGAGATCTAGAATGGAGAGAATTACCTTTTGACATTGATCCTTTGGTATTGCATCTTTATTGGCACGAGACCAAAGATAGTGACCCTTCATCAAAATGGATGAAAGAACTTATGTTAAAAACTTACGGTAAACTTCAAAAGGTAATCTAAGAAGTTGGTGCGGATGAGAGGACTCGAACCTCCACACCTTACGGCACCAGAACCTAAATCTGGCGTGTCTACCAATTCCACCACATCCGCGAAAGAAAGTATTATAGGCATACCAAGCAACAAAGTAACCTATTCGTTTTTAGGATCTGAAATTGATAACTCTAATTCATTTAATTTTTCTTTTATAGATAAAAGAGATTGATTGACTTGCAGTCGATACGCATTAATAGAATCGATACTATCTTCTATTTCTTCAAACTTTTCGCTACCAAGGGCATCATTTGTTGAGTTATTCAGACCCGCCATTGCAATGTTAGCTTTTTCTTGAATATTGGCTAGTTTGGCTAATTCTAAACTTAACGCTCTTTGTTTAGCTGATAAAGTCTCGTTATTCTTTGTGATTTCTTCAAATTGAATTAAGAGTTTCTCTAATGAATTAAGGTTGGAAGCTATATCTTTCCTGTTTCTTTTATTGCTCAAATCCCAAAGCTTACGGACTTCTTTATTTATGAATTTCAAATCAGAATCTAGATTTTGAGATAAATCTTGAATAGTATTATCAGAGGTGATTAGACCTTCTTCTAATGAACTGATTCTTTCTATAAAATTCTGTCCTGCTTGTTGTTGATTACCAGATGTATTGAAGAACCAAAAGGATAATAAAATCAGGCCAGCAAGATTAATGATGGTGAGTGTCGAAGAAAATAGTATTCCAGCTCCTTTTGTTACCCTTTTGTCACTGCTTGAAGTTACTCCTGGTCTAACTGGTTTTATATCCTTTTCTTGATCGTTTAAGTTTTCAGTCATTGTTTATATTTTGCTCTTTCATTCTATGTGATCGTATATACAATAGAACACAAAATTAAGTTTAACAATTAATCTAAAATAGGATTAGATTTAAATAGAGGAATATTATGAATTTTGAATTTTCTGCCGATCAAATGCAATTAAAAGATATTGCAAGAAAATTCCTAGAGAAAGAAGAATCTGTTAAAAGAGCTAGGAATGTTCTCGAAGGAGACGCCTCTTATGATGAGGAATTGTGGTCTCAAATTATAGAAATGGGCTTCACGGCTACTGCAATACCTGAAGAATATGGTGGCCTGGGTTTAGGTTACCTTGAACTTTGTGTGATAGCCGAAGAATTAGGAAGAAGCCTTGCCCCTACCCCTTTTTCTTCTAGTGTCTATCTTGCTTCTGAAGCAATACTACATTACGGCGATGATTCTACTAAACAAACATTTTTACCTTCATTAGCTTCTGGAGAAAAGATAGGTGCTTTTGCTCATAGCGAAGCAAATACTTCTCCGACTGAATCAAATATTAAGTGCTCATTTAGTGATGGGTCTTTATCTGGAACAAAAATTGCTGTCGTAGATGGTGATGTAGCAGACCTTTTTATAGTCACTGCTAACAATGGATCAAGTGTAGGACTATATCTAGTTGATGGAAAATCAGATGGAGTTGAGATCTCAACTCAACCGACATTAGATCCTTCAAGGTCTCATGCATCTGTGAGCTTTAATAATGCCGCTGCAACAGAATTAAAATCGGATTGGTCAGATGTACTAGGACTTTTAGATAGAGCTGCTGTTTTGTTCTCATTTGAACAACTAGGGGGCGCTGAAGCGTGCATGGATATGGCAAAAGAATACGCTATGGGTAGGTATGCATTCGGACGATCTATTGCCTCCTTTCAGGCTATAAAACACAAACTTGCTGATATGTTTATTGCTGTAGAACTTGCCAGATCGAATTGTTACTATGGTGCTTGGGCGTTAAGTACTGATGCTCCTGAATTACCTACAGCAGCAGCAACTTGCAGAGTAAGTGCTAGTCAGGCATTCCATGAATGCTCAAAAGAAAATATACAAACTCATGGCGGCATGGGTTTCACTTGGGAATTTGATTGTCATCTTTATTACAGAAGATGTCGTCAACTTGCTGCCAATATTGGCAGTCAAGCAATTTGGAAAGATAAACTAATAAGCTCCTTAGAAAGAGCTAATCAAATATAGGAGAACTGATATGGATTTTAACGATACTCCCGAAGAAGCTCAATTTAGAAAAGAAGCTTTTGAGTGGCTGAAAGATAATGCACCCTTAAAAGAAGGACCAAAAGATGGATGGAGAGCTTCTTCCGAAGAAGAAGGCTTGAAAGAAGTTAAGGCTTGGCAAAATAAACTTCGTGATGGTGGTTGGGCTTGCTTGCATTGGCCAAAACTCTATGGCGGAAGGGAATCAACACCGATAGAGAGAGTAATTTGGGGCCAAGAAGCTTCTAAGTTCAAGATTCCTGGTGGGTACTTAGAGATTGGTCAAGGAATGGCTGGACCAGTAATGATGATGTATGCAACTGAAGAGCAAAAAGAAAGGTATTTACCTCCAATGGCAACAGGAGAAGAGATCTGGTGCCAGCTTTTTAGTGAACCAGCTGCAGGTTCGGATGTCGCAGGAATAAAAACTAAAGCAGAACTTGATGGGGATACTTGGACTATAAATGGTCAAAAAGTTTGGACTTCTGGTGCTCATTTTAGTGATTATGGAATTTTAGTAACAAGAAGCGATCCATCAGCACCTAAACACAAAGGTCTGACATTCTTTTTTGTGGACATGAAATCTCCAGGTATCGAGGTTAAACCTATCAAGCAAATATCTGGAGGAGCTAACTTCAATGAAGTTTATTTCACGGATGTAAAAATACCTGATAGTCAAAGATTAGGTGCTGTAGGTGATGGCTGGAAAGTATCTCTAACTACCCTAATGAATGAAAGACTTGCAGTAGGAGATGCTTCGGGCCCTGACTTTCAAGAAGCTTTCTCTCTTGCAAGAGGACAGGATTTAAATGGTAAGTTAGCTATTGAGAATGATTCTGTAAGAGAAAAACTTGCAGACTGGTATTGCCAACAAAGTGGTTTGAAATATGCTAAATATAGGAATATATCTGCCCTTTCAAGAGGTGAAACTCCAGGTCCTCAATCTTCTATAACTAAGATAGTAAGCGGTAATAAACTTCAAGAAATCGCTAATTTTGGTCTAGATATGCTCGATTCGGCTGGCATATTAAGAACAGATGAGGAAGGTGCAGAGCAATCTATGTACCAGTATGGGTTCTACGGAGCAGCTGGCATTAGGATAGCAGGAGGAACTGATGAGATTCTTAAAAATATCATTTCTGAGCAGGTTCTTGGAATGCCACAAGATATGAGAGCAGACAAAGGTTTGCCATTCAACGAAATACCTACTGGCAATAAATAACCTTAAAGCGAATAATAAAGGCGCAAACTCATTCTTAAATACTGAGTTTGCGCCTTTTTCTTTAAAAGGTAATTCTTTATTCTCTGACGAATATGATGATATCTACTCTTCTTCTCAAGGCGCCTATGATGAATGCGAACATGTGTTCATTAAAGGAAATAACCTTATTGAAAGATTTAGAAACTTAGAATTTGCTTCTAGCTTTTCAGTTGGTGAAATAGGGTTTGGTGTCGGATTAAATTTTCTTACTACCTGCAAAACATGGTTAGAACATACTTCTCCCGATAAGACACTTAATTTCTTCTCATTTGATAAATACTTATTCAAGTACGAAGATTTTAAAGAGATTATTAGCCTCCAGTCAGAACTAACTGAACAAGCCCAAGAACTCATAAGATTTTACCCCGATAATGTGGAGGGGGTACAAAGAATATCTCTATTTCAAGGTCGAGTATTGCTAAATTTAGTAATAGGCGACATTGAAAATACAAAAGATTATTTAAGTCTCAGCCATTCGATTGACGCTTGGTATTTAGATGGTTTCTCACCCTCTAAAAACCCTAAACTCTGGTCGGAAAACCTTTTAAAGACAATCCACAAGACCTGTCATATAGATAGCACCTTTTCAACCTATACATCATCAGGACATGTCAAAACTAATCTCAAGATTGCAGGTTTTAAATTTTTTAAAGTAGATGGCTTTTCAAAAAAAAGACATATGCTGAAAGGTAAAGTAAATACTGATTTAGTTAAAAAAAATTTAATTAAAGGAACAATTGCAGTTATAGGTTCTGGTATAGCTGGATGCACGCTGAGCCAGACTTTAGCTCGTAAGGGCTATAACGTAGACTTATTTGAAAAATCAGAATCAATTTGTTCTGGGGCTTCCGACCATGAATTATTGGTAACTTATCCTAAACTCTCGGCCCACGATACAGCCTATGGTAGGTTTAATCTTCAAGCCTTTCTGTTTTCAACAAGATTTTATGATCAATTACAATCTACATCTTGGAATAAAACAGGTGTATTGATGCTTGATCATAACGAAGAGACCCTTAAAAAACATCAATCGCTTCTAGAAAAGCGATCAGATGGTTCCATATATAAAAGCCTTAATGAAAAAGAAGTCTCAGAGTTGGCTGGAATAGAATTAAAACACAAAGGACTCCTTTTTAAAGAAGCAGGCTACATCTCACCAAAAGAAATCTGCGAAGAACTTATTGATTCTCCTAATATTAATTTGATTACATCAGCTGAAGTAGAGGATCTTCGAAGAGTTGAAAACAAAACAACTTTCAGAATAGGTAGTAATATTTATGAATATGAATTCTTATGCCTATGTGCTGGAAGTGATACCGATAGTCTTATTGATCTAGAAGGCTTTAGTAAAAAAAGAGGACAAGTAAGTCATATTGAAAGCAGTGAAGAGTTTAGAAAAATAAATCTGCCAATCTGTGCCAAGGGATATTTATCTCCACGGATTGGAAAATTAAATGTGATTGGTTCTAGCTATAGTAATTTAGGAGATTTAGAAATAAATTATGAAGAACATTTGTCCAACATGGAGAAGCTAAAGGTTATAACTGATAAAGAAGCGGTGGTAGTCTCTGGAAGAGTTGGATTTAGAGCTGTTTCAAAGGATCATCTTCCAATTGTTGGAGAAATGAATGGGATATTTTTTAATACCTGTCATGGATCCAGAGCCTCAGTGACAGCCCCAATAAGCGCTGAAGTTATTGCTAGCTTGATTGGCAATGAAGCCTCTCCTCTTGGGGCTAGAGAGCTTAAAGCACTATCTCCTTTAAGATTTAATTAAAACTGGATATTACTTCTGCTATTAGAGAGTTTATGCCAACTTGATCATATTGATCACTTGGTCTTTTGAATCTTGTAAAAGCATACCAAACAACATCATTTGTTTTTGCATCATGAAATCGAATTGATATTTCATCTTTTTCAGACCTGACATATCTTTGATCTCTAGAATCAAAATAACGATGTCCATAATAGCCAAAACCTCCCAGGTCAGTAGATCTTTCTATCTCTCTTTGTGTTCCAAGAAAAAACCTTACAACAAGATCTGATTCGTTTGATTTAGTGAGGCCTTTTTCAATTAAACCTGAATCGAGAGACCTTG
>Ga0213869_10001078_pt1 | contig 20931 bp, 23 predicted proteins | sample PICome_10_FD_160083 | JGI IMG/M metagenome (GOLD analysis project Ga0213869, IMG submission 160083) | Coastal seawater microbial communities near Pivers Island, North Carolina, United States - PICO132 | ecosystem: Environmental > Aquatic > Marine > Coastal | place: USA: North Carolina...
TAGCCTATCTAGTGGTACTGGATTAGAAGTTACTAATGATGCCACTATTGGCGGTTCACTTACTGTTACAGGTGCTATAGACGCAAATGATACTGCTAATTTTGCGAAAAAACTTACTTGTAGCCTAGCTAGTGGTACTGGATTAGAAGTTACTAATGATGCCACTATTGGCGGTTCACTTACTGTTACAGGTGCTATAGACGCAAGTTCATTCAATGCTGTATCAGACTATCGTGTAAAAGAAAATATTCAAACTATTTCTGGACACCAATATACTGTAGACAATCTCCGACCAGTATCCTATAAATTAAAAGAATCACAAGAACCTCATATAGGTTTCATTGCTCATGAACTCCAAGAACATGTTCCTACAGCAGTCAAAGGGGAAAAAGATGGAGAAACAATACAATCGGTCAATTACAGTGAACTCATCCCGATTTTGGTAAAAGAAATTCAAGATTTGAAACAAGAAGTTCGTTCTCTCAAACAGCAACTACTATAAAATATATGTCTAATGTATATAATGTCTCAAAGTGATTTTATTCAACGAAAAAAAATGGCCAATATTTTGAAAAAGGGACAGCAGAAAAGTTTAGGGAATACAATGGACAGTAAAATGTTGACTGGTATCAAATCATTTGTATATGCAAACCATATTGAAAACCACCAAGTCCGTCGTAATCAATTAGTCCCTGAAGGAAAACAACGCATTTTTGGAATGGAGGTCAATAGTATTGCTTGTCAAGCCAATTGTCCTAATTACAATTTCGGCAATGGCACACGCAACCGTGAAAATCGTAGCGATACGGTTATGCCTTTATGTTCCCACTATAGAAGCAATATCAGTAAAAACGCTTACTTTATTGAACAAAAAGAAAATAACTTGCTTTGTCTTGAAAAAGTATTCGAAGAGTGTGATGATTTCTTTGATCGCAAAAGTGTTATTCGCAGAAAAGCGTAGATTTGAAGGAAGCATTTGATTCACTAACCTAATTATAATATATAATTGTACATTTTATATTATATTATTCATATATTTATAGAGTTATAGACACTAAAACCTAATTTTTCCTAGTGAGCATCTTCTTAGGGAACCGTAGGTTCCTCAAAGGGAGGGTCTTAGGGAACCGTAGGTTCCTTAACCAATATCAATATATACTTTGCTATATGACGACGAACCAACTCTTCGGAGCAACACATAAGTTCTCCCACTCTCCGGTTCGTGCGAAGTCTATTGAAATAAAAGTCGAATTTATAATGAAAACACCTCCGAACAAACAATGGAAATGTATTCACGGTCGCCCATTTTTTTTGATATTCTTCTTCAGACTCTTCTTTCCATATTTTAGATGCCAAATAATCTCTTTTATTCAAATAAAAATTAACACGTACATTAAAATACTCCGAACCGTGTGAAACTGCTTTTCTTCCTTGAAAATCTTCTTTCCTTATATTTCCTCCATTCTTACGTCGACGTTCGTTTTTCGTAAGCACACTTATTTGGTTATGTTCAGTTAGCGCATCATATAATGCTCCATTGATATATATTTTCGCATATTTCACAAAACTATAATTTCCATTATAATGAGACACCGCAGAATGAAGACCTTTATACGCAAACGCAAGCATATCGTCTTGGTATATATTTCGTGCTTTTCTATAATGTGATCTACGAAACATATAGGTCTGACTATATACCAATGGCAAATGTCTATGAAAAATAATGTAATTTACTTTTTGTTTCATGGAAGGAGTCGTTTCTTTGGATACTATATATGATTGTAAATCTTTCCATTGATTCCTTGTGATCATTTTGGGTTGATACGCTTCTGTATATAATCCATACAATATAAAAATACATACCATAATATGAATATTGTACCACATCTTTTATTAATACATGTAGATATATGATTTAACGTTTATGTAAATTTCATTATCATTTTATTTTACATACAATTGCTCACATACCAACTGAAACGACCAATTTCCTCCATTTAAATCCACTACATCTCCTTTATCATTTACTAATTTCACCGCAATGCGTCCTATATTTACTGGCCCGAAATAGCTTCTTTCTTGTTGTTGTAGTGTACCGCCAAATTCCACATATATAGATCCAGGTTCCAAGTTCGATGCTTTTACTGGCAATAACGCAAACATATCACGTACGGATGCGTTTTCATTGAATTGTGTTCGGCTTTGATTTTGACCTTGGAGAATTTGTTCTACGGAATATATTTGTTTTTGTGTTAATCCTACCGTATTGGCCAAACTTGATATTTCACTTGTTCCTGTATCCGTATTACAAACTCGATAATTTTTACGATTCGCATAACTTGGCAATGACGCACCAGTATCTCTAGATGTTAATGTCACTAACCCATCGTTCAAATGATTCTGTTTAAAATCATCCAAGATAATCATAAAATAATTATACAAGTAAATACTCACCACAGAATCTCCTCGTAACGTTGTTTTTGTTCTTAATAATTGATCCGCATTTGTTGTACTATACATTTCTGTGTAACTATATATACTATTTGTACTCGTCCCTGTGTCTGGGTTTAAAAAATAATGTTTTCCATTTACCGTTATTCCATTTTCATCTTTCATCTCGTACTCCGTTAACGTTTTATATCCCAATATAAAACCTAAGGTAGTGTCCACCTTGGCATTTCGAAATCCAGAAAATGGATTCAAGCAACGAGAAAAACTGGTTCTATCATAAAAGACAATTTTATAATCTTTTGTCGTATATATTTTGTTTATATTGTAACGAATATAATATTTAGTGCCATACTCTATGATCTCTGTACCTCTCGTCAATACGTTTTCATTTAATTTTGTATTCATGTCTGTAATACTGTATGGTACACCGGGTTCAAATGTGATTTGAATATCATTATACCGTTCCTTTCCTGGATATGTGGATGGATTGATGTATACACCTCCTCGAGTATCTACTTTGGGTTTAAATGTGATTGTTTGTTCTGAATTGAAATTAAATATGGAAGTATCACTTATATCATGAAGTATATGATCACTCCCTTCATTAAAAAGATTTTCTGAAAAGTTCTGTGCGTTTGTTCCTGTACCTCGTTTTAAAACCCACTTCGAATTTAATACAGTCTCTACATTTTCTCTATTCGGATATAAATTCCAATAAAATGATTTGTCATATATGTCATAAGATACATACGATTCTTCCAGAAAAGAAGAATTTTCCTTTACCAGATTCGTAATAGTATTTGCCCATTCATAACTATTTTTAATCTCATTTATTGGCAAAAACACTTGGATCGTATTTATTACTGGATTAATTGGATCTTCATTATCATCAATCGCATACGTCTGTTGAGTACTTGTTGGCATATACTGTATGAATTCTAATATATTATCATTATTGTTACTATCCACTATCCAATTGGGCTGACTAGTAGTTGGTTGTTTTGTATATATCTCGGTAGCAGTATTCGTCTTGATTCCGAATTGCGTTTGAATTTCACTGCTATATGACACATCATAATAATATTCATTGTATATCTTTTGTATATCCATCTTTAGTTCCACCTTTGGTTGGGCTCCGACTGGTTTTGTGATAGACGTTTCACCAAAACTTACATCAGGGGATGTACTACTTTTCAATGTTTCTATTTTACTTGACACTTCGGTTATCAACGTATTTATTGAATAATTCCCAGCATCTATTTCTACTTTATATTCGTGCGCAGATCCTCCATAAATCCCCAGAGTATTGTTTTGACTATTTTCCTCGTTATACAATGGTTTAAAAAAGAAAAAATTACTACCATATCCCTCACTTATTGTATACCATGTCACTGGCAGTTGAACCGCATATAGTTTCAACGATACTACGTCTTTTAATACCTCCGAAAAATTCATTGTAAAATCTGTCGAAAAAATATATTCGTCTTCCCTATATTGACTATCTATTGTGATAATTCGCTTATACGTTTCTTTCAATAAAGGATTCACACGCCCTTTTGTGTATTCCATATCAGTGACTCTTAATGTCGTTTCTCCTTCATCGGATTTTTGTTTTTGTGGGGTGGTTATTTCATTCACATTTTCGGCTTCCAATACTTGTGTCGAACCATCTGGATTTTCAATAGCTACCTCCGATGGCAATACATGGTCTTGTGACACGGGTTCTTCTTCTTCTTCTTCTACTTGTACATCAAAAAAGTGCTCATACATATCTTGAAAAAAATGAAATAAACGTCTTCCTGTAGTCGTTCTTAAATACATATGCTTTTGAATCATCTGAATTATTCTAGCTTCAAGCTCTCCATCAGATGCCTCACTGTTTAATTCTAATATTTCATATAATTCTTCATCTGTATAATTTTCTATTTTATATTGTTCCAATCCCATATACAATATATTTCGGTTTTATATATTTACTATAAAAAATATATGTATTGTTTTTCTCACTTTTACATTTAATTATCCATATACACGATTAAATATTTGTTTAATGTTTTCTAAAACATTCACTCCCTTTTCTTGGTATTTGTTTATTTTTTTCTCAGGATATCGAGTCAAACGCATTCCTCGTTTTAAATTGTCTTTTCCATAAAAACAGGACATCTCCAATTCTCTTATAAAATCCAACTCTTTTTCATTCATTTGGTCTCGATTAACATGATAACTTCCCTGAAAATGCCGTTGGTCATAATTTTTATTCGAATAAATTCTATACACTATATCACTCAACATATTTTGTACATATCCAATCCCCATAATTTGATTTTCCTCATTATTCATCTCCAATACAAATAAATAATCACTACTATATATATTCGACACATTCGTCAACGAACAATACATACATTTAAATCCTAACCTCTGTTTCGCTATTTTGTTTTCATAGTACGTCTGATTATTAAATCTTGACGTACAAAGATATACTGAATATGCGTTTTTTTCATTCCATTTCGCCATTTCGTTTTATCGGATCTTATTTGTATTTATGAGACGTATCGTTGTTATTCTTTTTTCAATTTTTCGCTAAACACATCTTCCACTCTTTCGGAAAATCATACACTATACATATCGAATTCCCGTTACGTAGCATTTCTTTCCATGATACGCATTTTGGATGTTTCGTATTCCATTCTATTGTCATTAATATCCGCTTCATGCTGCTGTCATTTTTCCAGACAAACTCTTTATACCTTATTATGCTTCCTATGTGCGTCTTTTGAAAGATACTCTTGATATAATGTGTTGGAGTATCTGCTTTGACATTCGGTATACACACATCGTTCTGGTTCATTTTACTTAGAGAATTCATACTATAAGTAAAATTCAATTTTTTATTTGAGGGTTTGCTTTATTTAATTTTTAATCTTTTTTAACTAGTAACGATTTAGGGCGTCACATTTTATAAAAAATATATACACAGAGTTATTTTTATACAAATAGAGGGTTTTAGGAATGTTTTCATCCTAATTCACTGTTTCAAACATTTTATCCAACATGTTCTTGAAAACACTATCTGCTACAATCCATTTTTTTTGTGAGTTGAGTGAGAAAAATGCTGTATAATACTATATCTAAACGCTGTATTGAAACTTGGATCACTACTTTAGTGATATACTTCTTATTATTTTCTTTTTATTATCCTTTTTATAAAACATTTTTTATGTGTTTGAATTCTATTTTTATTTTATGACTTTTAAACAAATATATGGATACTTCTTGGATAATTGAAGAAGAAAAACTCGCAAATCTCAATCAGTCTTGTTCTCCTGAATCTATGGAATATATTACTATAGAGCTACTATACATTGACATCCATAAAAACCTTAAATCAAAAGATTATTACCATATCAAATTTGATGAGGCTCATTATGACTCTTCTTCTAATGCTATTATTACAAAAGAACAATTAATCTCATTGTCTCAAAAATATAAAAAATCTCACAACAATATGACTCAATACTTACTCAAAGATATTCTATTGTTTCATATTCCCATTTCACAAGACAACGTTTCCGATTTTGTTGACGATGAAATCGAAACGGAAGGTTTTTTCCAATCTTGTTATCCTATAAAAGATGATATTCGGATTCCTCGATCTATTTTCGTCTTTCATTCGTGCTCTACTTTGTTTTTTATCTTTTGTGAAGAAGAAAAAATCGCTGTCAAACAACTTAAATCTGTACTGAAAGATCCTTCTTCTTCTTCCTATAAACGACATCTTACTAAACGAGTCCGTATTAAAGCACCTAGACACACTAGACGGGACATTCGGCCTTCTGATTAGATAACAATGTATTGAAATAGTCACCGAATATATTGTACCTCGGTTGATTTACCAAATATGCTATCAAATCATATGGGTGAATTGTTTTCATTAAATTCTGAGGCACTTGTGACAATCTTGTCCATACATAATTTGTAGATCCGGATATGATCAATGGGTTTGGCGTTGTCGTATAATTGTTACTACTGTCTGTTATTTCTTTATTTGTCTCAAATTCAAATAATTCTTTCTCATTGAAACATGTATCCAATCTTCCACTTAACCAAAATATAAACCGTGGCATAGACGTCTTCATTTCTTCTATTGGGTTTCCCGTTGAAAAGATTTCTTGATCAAACCGATCTTTCATCAATTTCATGATTCGAGATACATCCTCATAACACGCATCTGTAAACAATACACATTTCAATTCTGATATGGATTCAGTCGTCATTTGAGAGTCATTGATCGACCCTATTATACGATCACTTACTGCTTTGAAGTTTTTCCCTATATGATGCTCATAATATATTGGTTTCACTATTTCCAATATACTACGTAATGTACCGTTACATTCTGATATGGTGATATAATTTACCGTTGAATCAAAAAATAATATACTATTCGATGACTTTACCGCCAATAAACACGCATGTCCTAATGCCTGATAAAAACGCTTCGGAGAACGATAAAACATCGATGTATCCAATATTGGCATATAATAGGGCATATCCGGCAATTGCGCTTTCATATGTACCCACTGATTCTCCAATCGTTTTATTTCTTCCGGATGCTTCGCACGTAAAGCACTCTCAATTAAATTTCCCATATCCAGAAATATCGGATTCACTTTTTCTTTGTGATACTTCTTATACGCATCATTCGTGATACGATTCAATACAAACTTTTCCGCACATATTTCTCGCTTCTTTGAATTCATTGTCTTATTTCGCACTTTTCCGGATAACCCTATATTTAGCATCGCTTGCTGCTGTCTCATTCCTGCTACCATCGGCACATCCGTCATATTGATTTGATCCCATGTATCCGAACATTGCTTCGTCTCCAATACTCCCCATTCTTTCGACAATCGTGTAAACACATGTCTATACTCTTTTGACCCTTTCTTCAACGCCGCATCGAATTGCGCTTTTGTCTGACAACTTTTGAAATATTGCGGGGAGAATGTGCGGGTCCATTGTATCGCACAACGGATAAATAACCACTTATACGCACTTCGTTCTCTCGGTATCCATTTACATACTAGAGATAATCCTGCTCCACTCGGGGTTGGCTTTGGGATCGCATACACTGTATCCTTCTTTCGAGTATATTCGTCATTACACGACAACCACTTACGATAATCTACATCCAGTTGATGATTCATTAACGAAATACATGTATCTATAAATGGATCGTTTTCTCCTTTTTCGGAATGTTTTCGGATGGTTCCACATAAATGCTTGATGTCACGCCATGACCCAAATGGGGGGTTATTTTCTATTGGCAATACTATCTTATGAAGACATTGGGCGGTTGGTACTGGAAAGTGATAATTCCATATGAATAGCATCAAATAGGTAAGCTCTCTTTCTCCCAGACCACCATAAATATCTCTCGTATATGCTATTAATTTGTATAGTGATGACAATATCGCAAAATGACTCTTTTGAACGACTCCCCGGGTTTCTTGGACTATTGTGGTTTTCAGTGATACAATTAATTTTTGAAGACTTTTCATAAATACATCTTTGTCTACCTCTTTAGACAACATTGAATAGAATCGAATAAATTGTGTTTGGTGATCTAAATATTGTTCCATTTTTTCTCTGCTGTAGTTCTACCTTTCTTTATCATATATTGTTTATATTTGTTTTATTGATTCTTACTATTACATTACAGATTGGACAAAATATACTTTTTTTTTTTCCAATATAAATAGAAATATATATTTAATAACATACAGAAATCATTATGGACAAAAATCAAGATCACATATCTATTTTTACAAAAAAATATGAAACATCTGAATGGGGTAAAAGTAATGATCCGTCCAAATATACGGGATCGTCTGGAGGCGGTTCCAGAATACCCGTAAATAAGGTATATACTGAATTTGTAAGGAAATTTATTGATGAAAATAACTGTAAAAAAATAATTGATCTAGGTAGCGGCGATTGGCAATCATCATTTTTAATTTATGAAAATAAAGACGTTCAGTACTATGGATATGACGCATATGATAAAGTTGTACAACGCAATCAAGAAAAGTACCCTCAATATACATTTATACACCTTGATATATTGAATAATATAGATGCTTTAGAAGAAGAAGCAGATTTATGTATATTAAAAGACGTCGTACAACACTGGACTTGTGATGAAATAACAACTTTTTTTGACGTTTTATTAAAAACAAAGAAATATAAATATATACTCCTAACAAATTCTTGCGGACAGAATTTTGATAATCAAGATACACCATTTAGAAGTAGACCACTTAGTATCAAATTCGAACCATTAAAGAGATACCCATTTAAATGTTTATTCAATTATCATAATAAAGAAGTATCTTTGTTGACCCTATAATTTTTCTTTTTTCTATCTCAATATATTTTATATTATTCATATATACATGGAAAAAGAATCCTTAGAAAATGAAAAAGCTCCTGCTCATACTTTAAGTTCTGAAGACAAATGGAAATATACTCTTTATACCACCCTTATTTTCCTTCTTGTTGCTAACCCTTATACTTACCAATTCGTTCAGATCCTTTTAGGAAAAATTGTCAAGGTTGCCGATAAATCTGGTTGCCCTACTATGTTTGGCTTTTTATTACATGCTGTCGTTTTTACTCTCATTTTACGAGGTATTATGTAAGTTTTTTTTGTAAAAAAAATAAAAGTAAAAGAAAAGATGAAATAACTTAAATGTTTTCATCATAATAAACTATTTAAAAATGATAACTTCGCAAATTATGGGTGGTTTAGGAAACCAATTGTTTCAAATTTTTAATCTCATTAGTTATAGTCTAACAAATAATGTTGCTTTTCATTTTGAACCACAACATCAGGTAAAGAAAGAAAGACCTTTTTACTGGGATAACTTTTTAAAATCATTAAAAACGTTTATAAAACCAATGAAAACAGATAATATATATAAAGAACCACATTTTCATTACACAAAAGTGCCACTATATTCAGAAATTCAAAAACCATTTAAATTTGTTGGATACTTTCAATCTTACAAATATTTTCATGAAAACGAGGAATACATATTCAAAATGATTCAATTAGAATCCCAAAAAGAAGCTACAAAATTGAAATATTACAATTTATTTGCTTTTGAAAATATAATCTCACTACATTTTCGTATTGGAGACTATAAGAATTTACAACAGCATCACCCAGTCGCTAGTATAAATTATTATATAAATGCATTGAAATACACTATAGATAAAACAAATAAAACAGATTGGACCATCTTATATTTTTACGAAAAACAAGACAAAAATGAAGTAAGTCAAAATATATCTAAAATAAAAGAAATATTTCCAAATTTATCGTTTAGACCGATTGATACGGATATTCCTGACTACGAGCAATTATTATTAATGTCATTGTGTAAACATAATATAATCGCAAATAGTAGCTTTAGTTGGTGGGGTGCGTATTTTAACACAAACCAACACAAAATAGTTTGTTATCCAAATCCAGATAAATGGTTTGGACCGGCGCAAGGTAAAAAAAAAATGGATGATATGTTTCCAGATACTTGGGTAAACATCATCTTCTTACTTTAGCACATATTCTACATATAATGGCGGCGAAGGTGGGAATAGAATAAAGTCATTGATAGAGATAAATAACTTTGAGCATTGATTAATTCGATATGTACTTGTAAAGAATTAATTATTAATTATTTATTGTTTCATATAAAAAGCATCTCCCCATCCAAAATTTCTACAAAAATTTGTTTCGACACGTTTAAAATTAAATTTTTCTAAGTATTCATCCATTTCTCCTATGAGGTTACAATTTTTGTACACATAATCACTATTCACTTCCGTATAAATATAATCTAGATGATGTAAATACTTTTCCATTGATTTAAGTGCTCTGAGTTCAACTCCTTGAATATCTAAATTGATAAAATTTGTTTTTTTGATCGGTATTTTATTTTCATCGATCAACGTATCCAATCGTTTTGTTTTGTAACTTCTGCTTCCTACATATTTTACATGTGGGTGATGGGATGAATGTGTACCAAACTCTAAAATGGAAGAACTTTGACCATTATTTGAAATGTTAAAAACTACGTCTTTATCATCTTCAGAATCAATTAACGCATGAATCAAGTTTGGGATATCATATGCTTTCATTTTTAAATATATATCTTCATTGCCTTCTACCCAATACACATCCTTCTTATTTACACCACAATTTACATAAGATTCTAGTTCTTCGCACTCGTGCGCACCAATATGTAATATTCCAGTTATATGAATAGAATATTTGTCCAAAAGAAACTGTAAAGGAATTAGCATCGTATAAATAATAGTGATTTATTGGTTTAAATACTTATTGGTTTAAATAACTTATCCTCCTTTTAATGTCTCTGTTAAAATGATTTAACGGATAAACAGTTTAAACCTATTGACAATATTACAATATATTCATACAAATGGATAGTGTGTTACCGAATACAACTTACGTTAAGATTGTAAATACATTTTCCGTATTAATTATTGGCTCATTTCATCGTAAGAATATGGAAGGTTTAGAAAGAATGATAAAAAATTTAAAATGGCAATACAAGTATGGAACCGTAAAAGATGTAAAAGATTATGATATCATCTATTCACCATCACAAGTTATTGACACATCGAAATATCCAAATAAAAAATTCATATTTGGACCTCATTTGTCTGTGTTTCCGGAAAAAAAATTACAACACGTAAATAACATACATAACAATTCCGTATATATCCAACCGAGTGATTGGGTAAATCAATTATGGGTTAACATGAATGCGGGTAAAATTATTCCGATTAAAACATTTGCATTTCCAGTAAACACAGAAAAATTTACGCAAATATATGATAATAGAGACAACGTATACATTTATTTCAAACGACGAAAACCTGAAGAACTAAATTACATTCAGGATTTTTTAAATAATAAAAATGTGCCATATAGAGTTTTCGATTACGTTCAAAAATATGACGAACATGATTATTTGCAGTATTTACAAAATAGTAAATACGGGATAATACTAGACGCTCATGAAAGTCAAGGATTCGCAACAGAAGAAGCTCTTTCTTGCAATGTACCGTTATTAGTATGGAATACCAAATACATGTCTCAAGAACACGGTTCAAGATATACTAATATACCCTGTTCCAGTATCCCTTATTGGGACGAACGTTGTGGAGAATTCTTTTATGAAAAAGAAGAAATAGAAAAAACATTTGAAACATTCGTAAATAAATTACAAACATATCAACCTCGACAATATGTTTTAGAAAACTTGAGCGTTGATAGATGTGGAAACAATTTAATAAATCTAATTGAAAATATATGAAGAATTCTAATAAAATAAATAATTATTTGGTATTTCGGTATAAATTTTGTAGTTATATTGTTCTAAATAATCACATATTTCTTTTTCACTTGTATTTGCATCTTTTAACGTTTCGCCTATTTCAAATAATCCAAATTTAATTTTATTATTTTTTAGCATATTATCCGCACCATATAATACCATTTTTTCAGAACCTTCAACATCTATTTTAATAAAATCAATCACGTCTATTTTATTTTCGTTACAATAATTATCAACTGTATTTGTTTCTACGTTTAATTTTATTATTTCTTGACCTGAGTTTTGTAACTTTTTAAAAACAGGACGATTTATTATGCTTGATAATCCTACACTCCACATGGGAATATGAATATCAATATACCCTATTTTATCAGTCAAACAACATTTATTCATTTTTACATGTGGGTATTTTTCTATTACCACATTTGATAATTTTGGATGTGGTTCAAAACAATGAATATTATTAGTAAAATTATTTTCTTGTAAAGTTTTTACAAAACTACCGGCATTACAACCAACGTCGAAAAATACACCGGTTTGACTTTTATGAAGATTTTTAAATACACCTACAGCATAGTTCAGTATATCATAATCTATATTGTTCAACTCTTCAAATTTATGTTTTTCAAAACATCTATCATAATGTGACATTATATATATAATATATAATATAAATAATATATATATATTAATTTTTATAAATAATAATAAATGTCATATCCTCATTCAACTTCTTGTGGTGAAATCGGTAAAATTTTACATATCATTTTGAATAATGTATTGGAATATAAAACAAATGGTACATTTATAGAAATTGGTGCGAATGATGGTAAAACTGGTTCATTTACATATAATCTTGGCAAAATTGGATGGAATGGAATACACTTTGAACCAATACCAAGGTTATATAAATTATGTTGTGATAATCATAAAGCTCATAAAAATGTAAAAAATTATAATATTGCTTTAGGCGAATATGAAGGCGAAATCGATATCATAGATGCAGGAACATTATCTACAATAGATACAGATGTGATAAAAATATATTCAAAAATTCCTCAATTTTCTCGGTACTTTTCTAATAATCATTTTCACACAGTAAAGATGAATACATTAAATAATGTTTTACAGGAAAACAAGATTAATAATATAGATATCTTGGTTTTAGATGTGGAAGGATATGAAGAAAATGTATTAAAAGGGTTTTCAATTGAGAATTATAATCCAACCATTTTTATTATAGAAATCGGAGATCAGCATCCAGATTTTATAAATAATGATGTAATGATGAACAAATATAAGATATTAAGAGACTATTTTAAAAAATATAATTATACACTATTGGTAAATGATGTGGTTGATAATGTATATATTCGTGATGATATATTCGTCACATTAGATAAGAAGTTTACTGATGAAATAAAACAATTTGTTAAATTTCCACAATTAAATAATTAATAATAGTATAATGAATCTGGTATTAATTATTAGTCTATTAAAAACGAGTGAATCCCCATTGTCATACACGAATATACGGAGTATATATAGCATAGAAGAAAGATTTCAACAAACGCTTATAACTATTGAAAGTGTTAAAAACTATATTCCAAATTGTCATATAGTACTACTTGAAGCAAGTCAGAATATAGAACAATATGATGATAAATTCAAAAAAATAGTGAATGAATATTATAACTTTAATTATAATAAAGAGGTCATATACTCGACAGAATCACAACATAAAGGTTTGGGTGAGGCTAAAATGATGCTAGAGTATATAATGTATAATGATATTAGTAAATTTTCTTCATTAATAAAAATATCCGGTAGATATTATTTAAACAACACATTTGAATATAAACATTTTACGAATACCAATAATATATTTCGTTCATTAGATAATAGAAAAGTTGTATCAACCAGATTATATAAAATAAATAGCGATTATTTTACAGAATTTATGGACAATTTAAAAAAATCAATAACCCCTTTACAAGAAGGAAAAAGTATAGAACATGTTTTTTACCTATTAATGAAATACACACATATAAATCATCTTGGATTATCAGGTAATATTTCTGTAAATGGAAGTTTCATAAATGAATAAACGGTATGTATCTGGTTAAATATTTAAGTTATTTCATATGGCTGTCGTAAATATATTATGAAATTTTTTATCATCAAAATTTGTTAATTTGATATATGCTCTAGTATCAAATCCTGATAATGCGTCAACAATAGACCCAATATCTAAAAAAAATAAATTATTGCATTGTCCGCTTTTATACAATCGTTTTGCTAATATACGAGTTGTGCAACCAGCACAACAAATAATAATATTGAAATTATTGACTGTTGTATGTTCTATTATTTGTTTTTCTATTTTGTCAATTTCATTGTATGAATTTTGAGAAGAACACTGAATAAAATGATAATTATCTGAGAAATAAAGATTTAAAATTTGTTGGTTCAAAGACTTATTTCCTACGACAATGCAGTTATTTTGGTTAATTAGATGTTTCAGCATATGTAAATAAGAGCAACAAATTTCAGATTTCATAGTCATCATATATTGAAATGCTACTGGTGTGTAGATTTCATCTAGTGATGTAAATGTGTTTAAGTAATGCATAACTCGATCACAATGTTTTTCCGGCCATTCGTGGTTACCAGGGAACATTCCATTTTCTAATAATCCGTATTTTTGACACATTAACGTAAACCCTCTAAAATAACATGGATCATCAATTTTGATGGATTCAATCATTTCATCTTTAAATTGTGGCGTACTATTATTCAGCATATCATTTTTATTCATGCTAATATTTAAGTCTCCATCTCCAAAACGTACATAAAAGCCACCTTTTTTATTTTCAATAAACTGTAAGATTTTTATTATTGTGTCTTCTGATTTATAAACTTTCATGCAATATATATATATATATATATATATATATATATATATATGTATATATATATACAATTAATTTATATATATCGAACATAATGAAATATTTAAAAAAACATATCGTTTCACATCACATTTTTTGACTTAAAAAGGAAGAAGTGTAATTTACATTTTTTTTTTCAATATCAGAGTATGATGGGAGCTGTCGTGCAAAAACTTTATTAAAAAATATCCAAATTGATTTTTGTTGGAGAGGTTTCCAACATTGGTCGCAAACATAGGGGTTCGGATTTGGACCATCATAACCTTTCAAAAGCCCATTTAAACCTTTATATAATTCAGGTAATAATTTTGGTATAAAATCATGTTTTATTATATAGCCGGTTGCTGTTTGCGTACCCATAATCCTATGAAAATTTTCTTTATAATTTTTTTCTATTTTTTTGCCATACGGTGTTAGAGTTATTACATCCCAATTATCATCATTGTTTATTTTATTAAAGTTATTAACAAAATTTTCAAAAGCAGAATCATTCATTATATCTAAATCATCTTCCATAATAAGATAATAATTACAATCATTCTTTTCTAAACAGTTCTCTAAACACTTTATATGTGATAAGCACACTCCTACTCCATATTTCTCTTCAAATATCGCATCAAATCTTTCAATATCTTTAAAAAATGGATATTGTTTTTGCAATTTTTTAATATGTTCGTGTCTGTCGAGTCTATGACTCAGATTAATATAATAGCCTTTAATCATTGTATAAATATAAAATAATTATTATTAATATCATTTAGAAATTATTAATAATTGAAAAATTAACAACATTATTTCACCCAATCTAAAACCTAAAGCGAATAGAATATTATTCATATTATATTTTCCTTTGATCTGGCGTACAATACAATTGTTTACTTAAACTTACCATATACTTATCACTGTCCTGTTGATCTAACTCCATTTTTCCTTTCGCTACTTGATCATTCTGAATTACTGACAACGTCATATAAATCATCGCATGAACACTATACATATCCCACGTATCCCAATGCTTCAACAACTCCTTTACCACCGTCCCTCCTCGTTTCCCTTGAAATGCCTCTACATATTGATTCCATTTTGTCTGATATTTTGCCATTGGATATTCCTTATCCTTTCCTATTATACATAACTCATTCTCTTTGAAAAACGTATTTGTAATGTTTTTCAGTTCCTTTACATTCACGTTTGTGTTTTGCCAGTTTGTACCTTCTTGTCCTTTTCCTTTATTCACTATACTTCCTATATACAACTTCTCTAAACACCATGGTGGATACTTCTCATAATGCGTGAAAAATACTGTATTCATTTGATCACCCCTATACAATGACTTTATCTCATATGCCATACCAAAATCTATGATAATCGGCACTTTTTGTTCTTTACTATACATTACATTATTCAATTTCAAATCATTGTGAACCACTTGGATTTTTACCAACTCGTTTATGGCATGATTTAGATACCGTTCCGTATCTTTTAGATGCGCTAAAAACGTTTCTGGTGACTTCTTATAATGATTGTCTAAATTATCTCCTAGCGTTTCATCTCCTACATACATCATCTTTATTGAGACAAATTCTTCTTCTATCTTTTCTTTATTATCAAATACTTTACATTTTTTCACTTCGTCCGGTTTTATCATTGATATGTTCGCTTTACACACCTCCAGTGCCGGCGCATAATATTGTTCATAATTTGATACGTTATCTCGAATTAGTTTTCCTATAATTGGTTCATTATCTGTTCGTGGCTTCTTTTTTTGTATTTTTGAGAGATGTTTGGCAGCTAATGGTCTACCGTCACATTTCACTCCCGGTTTAAATACACATCCATATGCTCCTTGATTTAGGAATTTCGACATATATATATTCATTTGAAGATATTTTTCTCGATTTTACCATATATAAAATAAAATCGTATTTGACAGCTAGTAATGGAAATGGGAAGAAAAGACTAAAGTCACTTCATCCACTATACAAATTCATTATCTCGACTTTTTACATCATGCTAAAAAACGGTTGTTGTTGCTATTAGTATGGCAAAAACAACGACTATATATTCAATTTTCAATTATAAAATTTTCAAACAAATTAATTGTTTTTTTTTTTTTTTTCTTTTTAATTTTTTTTTTTATATAAATTATTTTTTTTTTTTTTTTTTTCCATTTCAGTGTGATTCTTAATAATCTTATTTATATCATCCGTGTAATGATCCGCAGGAGTTCTACTTTTTCTTCTTAAAAATCTATTTATTGTCTTATTTTTATAGAAATCAAATCCCATATGTCCACCCATATGTTTAAAGTAGTATTTTTTAGAACTTAGTTTAAAATTACCACTGGTTCTATACTTAAATGTACCTATATTAAAATTAGTTTCCTTAATATCCGGTCGGAAAAAACACATTGGTTTGAATCTCCAATATACACCTTCATTGATTTTATGTAAATTTATATCAGATAATACTGGACATTTACTATCACTAACCATATGATAACCATATGTATCTAAAAATGTTGTTTCATTCTCTCTTTCTTTTTTAAATTCATCAATAGTAATACATAACCATTCGTCCATATCGCAAACTATAATCCATCCATTTTCTACGTTCTTCCATATATTGTTTTTTAATTTCGTATAGTAATGATCATCGATTTCTTCTACATCTCCCCAGGTTATAATATTGCAACCATTTTGTTTTGCAATACTCACACTTTTATCTGTTGAGTTATTATCAAGAATTGTTATTTTACAATTAGGTAAAAAATGTTGATAATGTTTTATTGTTTCAGGGATAAGAACTTCCTCATTGTAACAAAGTAGAAATATGTTAATTTCCATATATTTGTATATTCATTATTTATTATTTATTCTTCATTATCTTTTTTCATTATCTTACTTATCTTTTTTCATTATCTTACTTATCTATTTTCATTCTCTCAAATACTTCTTTTACTGCTTCTCGGATTGGTTTCACTTCTGGATATAATTCTTCCAACTTCTTTGTATTCAATAAATTGTTTGAACGATCTGCGGCCAATATGGCTCTTTGCTCTTCTTGAGAGAAATTTTCCCACTTAAAATTCGGATCTACCACGTCTCTATACATTTCCAATATTTCATTATGTGTAATTACTCCCGGATTTGTGAAATTAAATGTTCCGGTTGTTTTTTTGGTCGCCATATCCAGTGCGATTGGCAACAATTCATCCAATACTGTCATTGAATTCGGTATGGAACATATCTTCTCATACTTTGTAATCTTTGTGATGAAATTACGTGGCTCTAACTTATCTGTGATTGGCATTCTTATACGTAAATTGAGACTATTTTGTAATTTCATAAGCTGATCCGTATACCCCTTTACTATAGAATATGACGATCCGAAGAAATTCGGTACATCTGTTTCTAAAAATCCACCACTGATGTCTTCTTGTTTGTGTTGCTCGTCATATTTAAATATACAACCTGTGCCCAAATAAGTATAATGCGCATTATATTTTACGGATAAAATGGATAATATTATCGGAGAAAACAAATTGTCTCGGACGTTCTCTTTTACTTTCCCTTCTTGCTCCAAATAATCTATAGTTGAATAATATTTGTCCTTGAATGTTCCATGGGTTCTTCCTATAAAACTCATTATATGTGTAGGGGCTTCTGTCGCAATTTCCTTTTCCAATTCTTCTACATTTTCTGCCCTACATGTTGATTTTACATATGGAATTGACTTTTCGTCTAATAGTCGACACATCATCGCACCAATCCAACCATTGTGACCGCAAATATAAAACTTCATATTTTATACTATATTTGAGACTAACCCTTTATATTTATTTAGGAGAGTTTTGTTTTCATACCAATAATATATATTTATACAGTATATATTATATTATATAGTGATGGCAACCCAAAAAGCTGGTAAAAAAATTGGAGGCAAACGCAAGGGCAAAACCATGAAAAAAAAGGATAAACAAAAATATCCTTCGTTCAATCAAATGTATAAAAACCGTGATATACTTTCTCACGAGGATAGAGAATTTTTAGAAGATTTCAAAGAAAGAAATCGATTATCAACACTATATCATTCTGTTCAAGAAAATATTAAGGATGAGTATGATGATTTATTGGTTTCATTGAAATCATTACCATCAAAAGTTGGTAAAAAATATAAAAAAAAACTTGAAAACCTTCATGATCTTTCAGATCAGTTTAACACAAATAAACAATCTTTGGTACTATTCAGAGTATATGGTATTTCCCAATACGAAGATTTAAATATTGATCCTATAGATTACGAGAATGTTCTTAATATGAAAAAACGTATGACGAATGATTATTTATATAAATTGAGACTCAAACATAATAATGAACATATGAAAGGCGCTAAAAATGATATCCAATATATGAAACACTCTTATCAAAATTTTGATAAACTCAAAAGTGTTCTTCAAAATTTTATGGATAATTGGAATAAAAGAAGTGAAATAAAAGTTTATTTAGAAAGTAAACTACCCAAGGAAAATGCTGACATTGTAGATGTACATCTTTATCCTAAGAATCCTAGAAATGAACATTTATACAGAATTCACGACTCGAAACAAAATACTTCCCCTGGTCCAACAGATACTTCCCCTGGTTCCGACCAAGATTCCTTAAGTATTAGTCCTATTCCCAAATCTTTATAATTAAATGTCATATTCCAGTAACGAATTGAAACGATGCCCCTTTTCAAATCTTCACTGGTATAAAAAAGACGTAAGGTTTTTCTATCTAAAAATTGATTTTTTATCGTTCTGTTATTTCGTTAATAATATGAAATACGTCATCGGTACAATCTTAACAATCGTAATCATTTTGCTAATAATTTTATTATAACAATGATTAAATATATGAATATGAATATGAATGTGAATATAAACCTATATGGTGTATTTGAACATCCTGCAAATATAAAAATGGCGGAACGTTGTATTCACCAATGGTTTCGTACTATAAAAAATAATAAAGAAGATTGGAAAAGTGATCAATTGATGATGGAAGAAGGAAAGTGGATGGAACAAGAAGGATTCGTTTATCAATGGCAACAAAATAAAGATATTTTTCAGATTCATTCCTTTGTTGAAAAAGATACCTTATTCTTCAAATTATTGCCAGTTGGAATGAAATATGATCGGTCTTTTGGTTATGACGGGGTTGTCCGTGGAGATGATGATCTAGATGATGAAACTCAAACATATTTGAACAAAAATGGAGAAGTCATACAAGAATCCTTCACAGATGGATTTGTCATGTGGATTAACGTATGGAGAGATTGATTGTGTTATTGACCGGCAATTCGTGGTTGGATTGGATATATACATTATTGTTCTATATAAACTATACTATAACGGTTACTGCGAATCCTTTTCCACTACAGCAAACATGGTGTGACAAGAAAATGTTCGTGTTTTTTAATATCCATTCTTTTAATGCTTCTGTTTCTTCTATTGTTTCACAATGAATATATTCTCTCATTTTGAAATCATTTTCCCATATTATTGCCGATATTGTATTTTGACATTCATTTAATGTTATTATATTCCTGATACTCGCCTTTACTAGATTTATGTGTTTTGAATTTAATGGCGACTTTATTTCGTGTATTAAACAATACAAATCTTTATGAAAATATTTTTGGTATTTGGGCTGTATTGAGACTGTATGTGTGTTTTCTGGATAGTATTTGGGCAGCTTTTTGTATTTTGCCATAAAACGATACACTTCTTTATTCACTATAGACAAACTATATACATCATTGGAATAATGGTTACACAAACATAGTTCTGGATATATGGGGTTTTCTAAGTACTCGAGAAATAACAATAGATATGGCTCTTTAATCAAGTCTATAAATGTTTGTGTCATTTGGTTATGGTTTATGGGTTGATCTATTTATATTGGTTTTACTATGGGTTTTCGATTGTTTGCTTTTCCCATTTTGAATGTTCAAGGGTTTAAAAAAACTTTTGTGTCTGGCGGATGAGATCCATATTGGTCGTGGGGCTTTTTCTTTTTGTCGTGGGCATACCCGGCTTTGTTGTCCTAGCGACTCTG
>Ga0213869_10001079_pt1 | contig 20913 bp, 6 predicted proteins | sample PICome_10_FD_160083 | JGI IMG/M metagenome (GOLD analysis project Ga0213869, IMG submission 160083) | Coastal seawater microbial communities near Pivers Island, North Carolina, United States - PICO132 | ecosystem: Environmental > Aquatic > Marine > Coastal | place: USA: North Carolina...
TAAAGTTGCTTAGCCCCAATTGACCGGAAGCATTCTCACCCCATAGATAGAGCTCATTTGAGTTCGTAAGGCCTGCAGTGTGACTACCACCGGAAACAATTTTAGCAATACCTGTTATCCCAACTGCAGGCGATGGCGTGTCATTGTCAAGATTGGTGTTGTTCCCGAATTCACCGTTTGCATTGTATCCAACTGACCAAACCTCCCCGAAGCCACCGTTTGTAATTTCTAATGTGTAGTCTCCAGATGTCACAACAGTGTATGATGTATCTGTAGCTCCGACTATTGGAGTGCCATCAACATACCATTGGTTACCGTTTTTACTGTTTGAAACTAAAATTGTTGAATCACCTTCACAAATGACATTGCTTGTGAATACGTCAATTGCAGGAGCATCAAAAACTTGAACAATTCCGGTTTCATCAAAGGTTTGGGTACATCCCGTTATGTTCGAATACCCTATAGATGCAATTGCGTCTCCGTCCGTTAATCCAGATAGGTTGTATGTGGAAGTTGGTGACTGAACGGCTTGCGATATTCCGTTCACAAATACTTCATATTCATCTGCTCCTGTCAGGTTTAGCGTAAGAACATCACCATCACAAATCATGTAAGAAGGGGTAACGTTTGCTGTCAAATTCATGGTATTGACTGTAAAAGTCATCACTTGAGGTGCGTCTGATGGACATTCTCCATTGAAACCTGTGAGGGTTACTGTTTGTCCATCTTCCAATTGATCTGTACTAAAAATAGCGCCACCAATTCCTACTGGCAAGCCGTCAATTTCGAATTGATAGCTCATTGCTCCTGATCCTGTGAAGTCTACATTTTCATCTGCACATATAATGAAGTCAATATCTGAACTTACCAAACTAACAGAGGGGTATTGGAAAACAGTATATTGAACCGATTCAGGAGCAGCTGAAATACATGTATTGGTCATACCTTCAACTGTAACGATGTCGCCATTTGAAAGTAAACTGTTAAAGTTTGGATTTGGACTGAATGTTCCTTGCGGAGCGCCGTTAATATAGAACAGGTAGTCTGTTGCTCCAAACGCAGAAATTGAACTAAGTGAATCTATACATAGTGTTGTGTCTCCATTGTTTGTCAAACCAACAACTGGAGAACTTACAACTGTAAATGTTGTTCCTCCTGGTTCATAGGAACAACCGTTATTTGAAGTTCCCAGAACGCTTACTATTTGACCGTTTGTTAATGAGTCTGTGATGTAGATATTTGTCGCGGAAGCCGGTCCAACAGAGAATCCATTTACGAAGAACTCCCAGAGGTCTCCTCCGATAGCTGTAAATGTCACAGTTTGATTGTCACACAAAAGGTTGTCTGCATCATCATCTGTAAGTGTTACTGCAGGTGTCTGATTTACCGTCATGGTAATTTGAGGATTGTTTTGTGAATTACATCCATTCAGAGAAGTTCCTACCAATGAAACAACATCACCATCGTTCAGTGTATTCGAAGAGAAAACATTATTTACTCCCGCTCCTTGTGTTGTTCCGTTAATAAAATATTCGTAGATAGCTGCTCCGGATCCTGTAAAGATGGCTGTTTCACCAGAGCAAAGGGTATTGTTTCCGGAAAAGGTTACAATAGGTTTCGTCAATACAGTCAAATTCATATTGTCTGTGTCTGTGCATCCATTTGATGTAACCTCAACGCTTAAAATATAGCTTCCTTGTCCCAGTGAGATCCCATTGAAGGTGTTTGTCGGTGATGGTGCTCCTTGTGATATACCATTCACAAAGAACTCGTAATTTGTTCCCTGTGTCGCGGTGAAAATTTGAGAGGTTCCTTCACAGAAAAGAGCTGCTCCTCCTGTTATTGAAGCTGTAGGGTTTGGATTTACAGTCATCGAAATGGTATCCAATCCAGGGTTTGCACATCCTTGATTGTAGCCTTGAACAGTTATGACGTCACCATCGTTTAGGGCGTTAGTGTTAAATATGTTGTTATTCGATGGCAGTCCTTGTGGAGTTCCATTCACATAGAATTGAAACTGCTGTGCATTTGCAGATATTGCTGTGAAATTAGCCATATCTTGATTACAAATTACAACAGAAGAACTGGTTAAGTTTGTTGTCGGAAGTTCTATTATGTCAATAACAACTTCTGATGAAGTTGAAGAACATAGGTTTGAAAGGTTGGTCGCAACGACTGTAATTGTATCAGAGCCAACAGGCAAAGAATTTGTTAGCCATGGGCCTGTTCCTGAAAATTGCAATATACCATTGAGGTAGTAATCATAAGTGTCTCCGTCTGTTGCTGTAAAAGTAAAGTCCGTTTCCTCGCACGAAGGATTGCCAGAAGGAGATGGCAACAAGGATGGGTTTGGCGCAACATTTACAGTAAATGTAGTACCTGTTGTAAATGTACATCCCATTAAATTGGTTTCAACAGAGACATTTCCTCCGTTTGAAAGAGTTGAAGTGCTGAAGGTGCTATCTCCTGATGGTGGGCCTTGGGACAAACCATTTACAAAGAATTCATAGCTTGTTGCAATTGAATTGTTTGCCTCAAAATCAACTTGTTGACCAAAACAAATTGTGTTTAATGGAAAGTTCGAATTTAATACAGTTGTTGGAGTAGGGGTAACTTCCATTGAAATTGGACTTGAAGTTCCAATACAGCCCCCGTTTTCTCCATTTACAGTAATGACATCACCATCTGCAAATGAACTTGATGAGATAAATGGTGTTGGTGACAATGGACCCATCGGGGACCCATTGACAAAGAATTGGTACTGCAATGCAAAATTACTTTGAATGGTAACTTCCGCTCCCTCACAAATTGAGGAATCGCTTATTTGTAGGTCAGGGGTCGGAAGTGGAGTAACGGAATACGTAATTGAATTTGATGGAGTCGATATACATCCTGCACCACTTTGGGCAATTACATACAAATTATCCCCATTAACAATCCCTGTAGTATCCCATACATTTGATGCAGATGAATTTTCTATGGCTCCATTTACATAGAATTCGAAGTTTGTACCTATCGTAGAATTTGCAGTTAACGTTACCAGGTCTCCAGCACAAATAGAAGAAGCTCCTGTCTGTGTCAATGTGACAGTAGGAAGTGCATTTACAACCATTGTAATCACATTTGAGGTGTCTTGACAGCCTGTTGTACTGTTTTTCCCGATTGCATATACTTGATCACCGTTTGATAAACTTGATGTAACAAAAGGACTTGAAGAAAAGGCAGTCATATCTACTCCATTGACAAAGTATTTGTAAAGATTCGCATTTGAACCGGTAAATGTTACCGATGTGCCCTCACAAATTGTAGCTGCTGTAGCCGATATTGTTGGAGTTACCGCAGCGTATGCGCTGAAATAGATGGTGTCACTTACGAATAAACACCCGTTCATGTCAACTTGTACTGTTACTGAATCATTGTTTGATAGTGTAGAAATGTTTAGAGTATCTCCTGTCAAATTCGCAGACCATGGAGTAACTGGACTTCCATTGATAGAGAATTGATAGGATACAGATGACGAATCAGAAGAGGCATAAAGTCCAACCGATTCTTCCAAGCATGCAGATCCTGAATAAGAAGTAGTCAGGTATGCATCTGGACCTATAATAGAGACTGCTGTTGTATCAGAGTCACTACACTCATTCGCAAATATGGAGGTTAAGACCAATTCATAGACACCTGGACTGGAATAATAGTGTTGTGTTGTATCTCCTTGATATGATGTTCCGTCACCGAAATCCCACGATTCTGAAAGAAGTCCAACTTGTCCTTGAAAGGCGGATGATGCATTTGAGAATGAGAGGGTATCTCCAAAGCAACTATTAGAAAGGGTGCCGATATTTGCAGATGTAGAGACATCTGTGTAGAAGTTCCATTTTGTTGCATTATTACCCCCTTGATCTGTAGAGAAATAAGTTCCAAAATTAACGCTTGAGCTATTGATATCTGCATCTTTTACGTTTAGACATTGTGCGCGCAGAGAGTCGTTTGCTAGTCCCAGAACATAGGGCGTTCCAGGTACAGATGAGCTCAAAAAAATGGAGTCAGTACAGGTTCCGTTCATTTCAAAATAGGAAACCACATTTAGTGAGTCACCAGCAGTAATTTTTAATTCAGAACCTGCATGAACTGTAAGTGAATCAAATCCAAGATTACCGCTCACTTCAGATTTATTTCTTGGTACAAGTGTCAGCTCAACAGCATTAAAATCATGGTTGTTGCCTAAGAAGAAATTAACACCAGCGAGATTTTTGTAATCGACGTTGATGTGCGATGTTCCTGCGTCAAGAAAGGATGCGCCAGCGGCATAATCGACAAATCCAAAAGTTAGTTCAATATCAGAATCTCCCAAGTACAATTCAGAAGGAGTTTGGGAAGAGGTGATTACAATTGTTCCTGTTTTAATATCGTTTCCATTGGTTGTTACAACTCCTCCATATATCGTAATAGTGTTGAGGTCACCATTATTTAGTGCACTTGATAGCGACAATGAATCGTTTAATGTTTTCGAGACAAAATCAATTGGAACGTTAACAAGGGCAGCATTTGGATCAAAATCCGAGTTGTAATTTAAAGGGGAAAAATTCATTCGTTCCTCCGCCCCCGTTCGTTCTATGGATAGAAACGGGTTTAAAGTGACATCACCCGCAGCATTTAGGTTGTGTTTTAAATTTAGTTGTACAGAGTCCGTTTGCGTTACCTCCCATATCATTACATTGAAGTATGCTTCTTTATCAACGGATACTACTTGATTCATTCCGGAGAATGAGTTACCATCAAAAATTACAGTATCTCCGTATGATGGAACACATGAGACATCAGGAGTGCCTCCTGATCCTGTAGACCAATTTCCAATATCCGACCAATTTCCGCTGTTTCCAACCCAATAGTATGTACCAGATGTTGTTGAGCCTGTTAAAGTCCAACCAGTTGATCCGTTAACGAGAATACTATTTGCCGCAATATATTCCGGTTCGGTTGGCAGTTCGGCACTTACATTGTCTATAATTGCTGAACTAATGTTAATTGTCCCAGCCCAAGCTGAGGTCGTATCGTGAACAAGATAGGCTGATTGTAAACTTGCTGTTTTTGCTTTTATAACAATTAAAGAATCACAAGATGCTGAAGCATTCAGAGATTCAAATACATGTTTAGAACCGTTTTTCACAATGAATGTGTTCCCAGCTTTAATATCCAACAAGTTATAGTTGATGGAGTCAACATCTACGAACAACGAATGGTTATTTGTTATACGAACAACATCTAAATTTTCCGTTCCAGGAACAAAAGTTAACAGGTTATCCGAAGAATTGGAGAATATAATTTCAGAAGGAGATAGGGAGTAAGTCCCAAGTAATGTCGCATCTACGTTGTATGTTTCTCCGGTAATTTCTATTGTTGCATTGGTAAAATTAATATTTCGTGCGCTTAGGGTGTCATCCGAATAGAAAGATCCTAAGGTAAGTTGTTGACTATTTGCGTCTAGCGTTCCCGACACATGTCTTATGTGTTGAAGATTGGTATATGTATCCGAGAAAGACAGAGTGCCATTTCCCGAAGTTAAGAACTCATTGTTCCAAGTTGCTCCATTGGAAGTGATATTTGACAGTGTTATGTTTGAACATTTAATGATTCCTGGCCAATCAAATTGTAGGCCGCTATTTCCAATTAAGTCTTTTCGAAACTCCAAAGTATCTGAATCTCCGGAAATCACAAGCGAACTGCTGAGTCCTGAAAAGTCGAGTGAAGCAATGGTTATTCTTTCGAACAAAAACAATGAGTCCAGACCTGAAGCAGCATCAAAATACACAGTATCGTTTTCAGTTGGAATGCAGTTCAAAGAGGGCCCTCCAGATGTTGCCGACCAATGTGCTGGGTCATAAAAGTGACCGTTTCCACCGATCCAGAAAAAGTTTTCAGCTGCTGTCGCATCTGTAGTTATATTCCACCCAGTATTCCCTCCGTCATCGAACACATTTACAGCATTATAACTTGCACCTGTCGTCTGTGCATCAACATTCTCAAGGCGGTAATAAGAGAGGTTCCAAATACTGTTGTTATTGTTTACCGCTGACGTGTTGTTCTCCCCTTTTAATTCAATGTAGTTGTCACAATTCCCATCGATGTTAAAGTTTGGTGTTTTCAGGGTTGTATTTGCTGCTAATCCAATGTGCGTTGCGTTTGATGATGATATTGTTTCAAAATAAGCGCTTGTAAAAAATCGTGTACGTGAATTTTGTAAATTCAATTGCCCCCAGTTCGAACTTAGATCTTCTGTTCCAATTCCAAGGTCATTTGTAGCGCTTGAATTTGTAATGTTGAACACTTGATTGATGCCGGTTTTAGTCAATTGATTTGCCCGTAAGTAAAGCGTTGTGTCTGCATTTCCAGTTAGGTTGAACGTGGTATTGTTACAGTTAAGTGTTCGGCTAAGGGCAAAGTCTGAGCGGAAAAAAGCGGCCGTAATTGTGCGATCATCAACAAATAACCCACCTTGGTAGAAATAAATACCACCTGATGTTGTTAGGGCATCTGTTACTGTGAGAGTATCTCCGGTTGTTTCTATGACAATATCATTGGAATGAGAATGTCCTGCTGATACAATTGAGTCATTGTCTCCGCCTTGAAATATGAGTTTTCCAGAATAGTTGTAAGTCATATTCGGATTCAGAACAAAGTTTCCTCGAATTGTTAGCGAGTCATTTGTTGATGCTCCTGAAAAAACAGGGTTATTTGTGGCGTTTTGCCAGTACAAGTCTTTCACGGTTGCGGCACCGACATCGAAGGTTACAGTTTGGTTTGGGCTGTCAAAAGAGTTATTGTCAAATATAACAACATCACTAGCTCCAGGAGGATTTGAATATACCGTATTCGGGCCATTTGAATAATTTGTCCAATGTGATACATCTGACCAATCTCCGGATCCGCCCACCCAATAATAAGTTTGTGCATCGGCAGTATTATTTGCAATTATACAAAAGAGAAAAAATAGTATTAGAAAAAGTTGTTTCATCATTTTTACTATGGATAGTTCACCGTTAGTTTAATTTCTACGAACCTGTTCAATTGGTGCTCTCGTTCCGAACAAAATACTCCAGGTTTACAATTATTTACGAGAGCTGAAGAACCCAGCGACTCAGATTTAATTTCAGTTGTAACATTCGCATCTAATAGTTGCTGCTTTAACCAATCCGCTCTGTTTTTCCCTAGCTTAAAATTATATGCTTTTGTTCCACGAGAATCGGCGTGGCCAACAAGCACCATTTGGAGGTCATATAATTCAGTATATTTCAGGCACCCTTCAATAAATTCTGCATTTAATTCTGAAGTGAAGGAGTCAAAGTCAAAATAAATTTTTCGCAAGTTCCATTTTTCCATCCATGCGAGGAACTCTTTGCTTGGAACTGATACTGTGGGTTTTGGAGGATCAATTTTAATGTTCCAAACATCATCATCTCCTTTTCCGTTGGCACGATTTGATACGACAGATCCAGACAAAGTGTCGTGCCAGAATAAGTTAAAATCATCAAAGCAACTGTTAATAGGTGCCTTTAAGTGCTTGATATTCTCATTTTCAAAAGCGTATGAATATACATCTAGTCCTCCATATCCCAATCGACCGTCACTAGAGAATATCAATAGCGAATCTCCTAGGAAGCGCGGGTACATCTCATTGCCCGGAGTGTTGAGCTCTGTTAGTGGAACAGGAGTCGTCCAACTTCCATTCTTGTATATTGATCGGTACAGATCACTGCCCTGAATGTTTGATCCACTTTTTGAGAAAACCATTTGTTTGCCATCAAGTGATAATGTTGGATGCGTGCAACTTGATGTATCACTGATTCCAGAATACGACCACAAAGTAACATCATCAAGTTTTGATTGAAGTGAGACGTACGTTCCAACATAAATTTGTTGAACAGCGAGGGAGGCATCTTGTTCAAGTGGACGTGAAGCACTAAAAATTACTTTATTTGAGGGTTTATGAATATAAAACGCATTGATCGAATACGCTCGGTAGTTCTTAAATAGTTCGATTTCCCGCATTGAATTATCGGTAAGCGTATATGGGCGCATTAACATCAGTTGCAGTTCCACATTGCTATTCGGATCAGCAATGAAGTTTCCAGCACTATCGAGTCCCACTTCATGGAAATGAATTTTTTGACCATTTACATAGCCGCTTCCATTTGCATATCTCGAATTGTCGGCGCTATTTGTTACGCTCATGTTTGGAGTATCTTTCCAAGTTTGAATTTCATTGCACGTAGCAATCATCAATTGGATTTCAGTATTCAATTCAGAGGACAAGCTCATGCATTTCTTGAGCGAGTTTACAGCCGAATTGTAGTTTCCGGATTCCTTTTCAAGAGTTCCCTTCCATAGCCAAAAATGGGCTTTATCGGAATGGTCTGTAATTATAGAGTTAATGTATGGAAGCCCTTCAGAACTATTGCCATTGATGTAATAACAAAAGCCCAATTTTTCGACTTCCTCTGAGTTTAAATTTCTCTTGGCTCTGACGGCTTCATATGCATTTTCAGCCTGAGCATACTCGAAGTTCTCAAAGTAATTTTCAGCATTAGCAGCGTCTTGCGACCAGCAATTTAGTGTGGCCGAGAGAATAAAAACAAATGATAAACTCTTCCTTTTCATAGAGGTTCTTATAACGATGATGGGCTATAAATTCTATTTCTCAAGAGCCATGGGGTCTTTTTTCGTTGTTCCTGATTTTTCCATATTTGAAGTTCGAGGAACAATTCGTGCGATCCGTTGCTGTAATTCCCAATATCGGAAAGTGTGAAGTCGTAAGAGTATCCAAATTTGAAAATGCCAAATTGGAACCCTGCCATTCCCGCAACAGCCTCTTCGTGGCGGTAGGAAACACCAAACCACAGCAAGTCATCATATGACGCAATGAGAGACACATCTGGCTGGATGACTAACGCATCGATCATTCGCACCATACCTGTTGGCTTTAAACTCCAATCTTTAGGTAAAGAAAAATTGTACCCTCCATACAAGTAATAGGTCCGTACCATCGGGTTGATTACTTTGTTATCGAAGTCGAATAAATCTCTATTTACTTCAACGAGATTACGCGCAGAGATACCTACAAATCCTTTGTCCAAATAGGTGTAGTAGGCACCAAAATTGGCGTCAGGAACAAATTGGTTGTTGTATCCAACTTGCATTGCTGGATCATCTGGTAAGTAAGTGGTTAATCGACTAAGATCGATCATGTGTTGGGTGAAGGAAACACCCAATCCTAAACCAAGAATATGTGCTTTATTTTGTGACAAACGCAAACGATAGGCTCCCATAATTGTCCCTCCTGTCCGTCGGCTCGGTCCAGTCACATCATTGAAAACTGTTCCTCCAAATCCAAGATTTTTTCCAAGATATGCGTGTGAAGTGAGTGTTTGTGTGCTTGGAGCTCCTTCGAAGCCGGCCCATTGTTTTCGTCCATTCAAATGAACGCTGATGTAATCATTCGATCCAACCGCTCCAGGGTTAAACGAAACTTCGTTAAACATGTATTGTGTGTTCAATGAAATCTGTTGTCCAAAAGCAGACGTGATCAATACACAAGTCGATAGTAATGCTAGAATTTTCATAGTTATCTTACAATTGTTACTGTACCTCTTAGCGGTTCTAAGTTCGTATTCAAATTAATTATATAGTAGTATGTTTCTGATGGTAATGGCTGTCCATTATAAATTCCGTTCCATTCTTCATACAGATTTGCTTGTTCATATAAAAGATTTCCCCAGCGATTAAAAATTTTTATTTCCATATTGGGATAAATTTCAATATTCTTTAAGAACCACGTATCGTTGTAATAATCTCCGTTCGGAGTAAAAGCTGTTGGTGGAATGATACATGCAATCGGGTTGGTTGAGACAAATACAGAATCTGATGCCGTACAACCAACAATATCCTCAACCTCTACAGTATACATGCCACCAAAGAGTCCTTCAATACCTGCAGTTGTTTCATCGGTATCCCATAAATACGTAAAGTCCCCAGTCCCGCCGTATGGAAATGCAGTTGCAGTCCCATCAAATTGGTCTGCACATGAAACTTCAGTCATTAAGAAATCAATTTTAATCGAGTCCGGCTGTGAAATCATTATACTTGCCGAGTCCAAACAGTTTTTGGTATCTGTTACGAAAACGATATAATCATCAGCGGGAATACTTGAAAGATCTTGTGATGTTTCTCCATTTGGTGACCACAAATAGTTGTATCCAGGGTTGCCACCGGAAACTTCTATGTCAATCAATCCATCTGATCCTCCAGCGCAAGTAACATTTACCGTTTCTATTTCAATTTTTAAGGAGTCGGGTTCAGGCAGAAAAATGAAAATTTCTGTCAAACAATCTAATGTGTCACGCAATTCCAACTGATAGGTGTCTGAGGGAAAGTTGATCAAGTCTTGCTCTTGTGAGCTCAGTGCATAGGTTGAATTGAACCATGTATAATTGTAGGGTGCCGTACCTCCTGAGGGACTAATATCAATGATTCCGTCCGAGAACCCGTTACATGTTACGTCTGTTACAGCTTCATTTGCCAAAAGTAAATCCGGTTGTATTACCTCGATGGAGTCAACCACCTGACATCCGTTATTATCGATTAAGTCAAAGGTGTACCACCCGGCCGTAAGGTCAGTAATAGTTTCAGTATCATCACCAGAGCTCCATGTTACTGAATAAAGAGGAGAGCCACCTGTCGGTGTCAGTTCAATCGAACCGTTTGCTTCACCATGGCAGACAACAGGATTGGATATAAATGTATATCCAAGCGTATCCATTGGCTCGGTCAATGTGATTGAATCTTCCCAAGTACAGAAGTTTCCGTCCGTAACCTGTATGTAATAGGAATCAGCAAAAAGGGTATTGATGTCTTCTGTTGTAGCCCCATTACTCCAATTAAAAGAATACGAAATTGTTCCTCCTCCTATTGTTAGGTCAACAGCTCCGGTATTTTCACCTTTACACAAGATGTCCACACCTGATAAGCTTCCGGTTAATAATGGCGGCTCACTGATTATTAACGTATCGTAAAATTGACAGTTTTGCCCGTCCGTAATAATAACGGTATAGGTGTCACTCGGATAGTTTATTAGGTCTTCTGATGTCGTTGATAATAAATAGCTGGAGTTAGCCCATGCAAAAGAGTATGGTGTTGTTCCGCCCGTAGTGTTTAAATCAACAACACCATTAGATTCTCCAAAACAGACAACAGGTGAAATGTTGTTGCTTGCTTGAAGTGTATCACTTGGTTGATCTACAAGGAAATTTTCTTGGGCCTGACAGCCATTATCGTCATTAAGGGTCAATGTGTAGGTGTCGGAAAACAGTCCTGCTAAATCTTGGGTAGCTCCCATATTGGCACCGGATGAGTTTTCCCACGTGAAGGTGTAATCAGGGGTTCCGCCAAAGGGTGTGATATTAACCCCTCCGGTATTGAGTCCGTAGCAGAGAACATTTATAATATCGTCAGTAATTATTTCAAGATCAAATTCTGGTTCAGTTACTTCATACTCTTTAGTCAACAAACACAAATTGTCATCTGTTACGGAGAGCGTATAAGTACCATCTTCTAGCGAAGTAAAACTGGCATTAGTAGAGGTGATTGATTGAATGATTATTCCAGCATCATTGGAAAAAAGGGAATATGTATAATCTCCTGATGAAGTTCCTCCAGTAATTTCAACATCGATTTGACCATCAGAAAAATCATGACACGATACGTTTGTGATGCTCTCAGTGGCTATTGAAAGTGGCAATGGAGAATTTACCACTTCGCCATTCGAATGCGTACAGCCTTCTGAATCGGTAATAACTACTGAGTAATTGTCTACAGGAACTCCACTCAAGGTAGGGTTATCTACAGAGTAATTATAGTACGAACTTGACCAGGAATAGTTGTAGGGAGGTGTTCCTCCAGTAGGTCCAACAGTAAGCTCTCCGTCAGAATATCCATTACAAGTAACATCGGTCGTTACGATTGAGGAGGAAAGTGGCGCATTCGGCTGATCAACGGTAATATTCTCTGATGCTGAACAGAAGTTTCCATCTGTGACAGTTACAGTATATGTGTTGGCTGCCAGACCCGACACATCTTCGGTCGCGTCTCCGGTTGACCATGCATACGAATAAGGAGGAGTTCCACTACCATTCATAATAACATCAATCTCGCCAGAGCTCTGGCCGTTACAATCTACATCTGTAACATCATATGTAATTGCTACAGGGGTTAAGGGTTGGTTAACATATACCTGCGTTGATACAACACAGTCGTTTCCGTCTTTCACATTTAAGCTGTGAAACCCTGCACCTGCATTCTCTGTTGCAATATCATCATAAGTGCCAAGCCCATCCATGTCCCAATCGTAATAATAAGGTGTTGTACCTCCCGTTGGAACAACAGTGACAGTTCCATTATTTTGTCCAAAGCAGAGGACATCAGTTACGGATGTGTTCAATAGAATTGGGGCTGGAGAATTTACTGTATAAGAAAGAGAAATTGTACAGCCTGTGCAATTGTCTTTGAACAATGCTGAATAGGTTCCCGCCGAAAGTCCCGTAAGGCTCAATGTGTTAATTGGTGGCTGTGGACTAATTGACCAATATACTTCCCAATCAGATGAAGCTTGAATAATACTTAGGGTTATTGTACCATTGTTTCCACCATTACAGAATACATCTGTTCCTGAAACGGATACAGTGGGGCACCCGGTGTAACCGCATTGTGTCCAACCTAAGGTTGGTGTTATAGCCAGTATGGCTGCAAATAGAAGTTGTTTCATTTTATCTTACAATTGTTACAGTACCAGTGTATTGATTATCAATCCCATTGTTTAACCTTATTATGTAATAGTAAACCTCTGAAGGAAGCGCTTGACCTTTATAAACACCATCCCAGGGGCTGTATGTACCTATGGATTCGAAGAGTAGACTTCCCCATCGATTAAAAACGCGAACTTCTGCATTAGGGTAGAGGTATAGATTCTCAATAATCCAAGTATCATTATAGTTGTCTCCATTTGGAGTAAATGAATTCACCACTTGAACACATTCGACCAAAGAGGGGGTAATAATGAAGTCGTAGGATTTTTGACAATTATAATCATCAGTAATAATCACGTTGTATTGTCCTGCGATTAAGTCAGTGTTATGCTCAGTTTCATTTCCATTCGACCATTGCCATTCGTAAGGTTTTGTTCCTCCAACTGTTGCAATATGAATTTCTGCATCAGTTTGATCAATACAGCTTAGCGGAACAATTTCCTGTCCAATCTGAATTTCAGGTGCTTGATCGACGAAGAGGGTTTGTTTGTAGATACAACCATTCGAGTCTGTTAACACATAGCTATATTCTTGAGAGGTCAAATTGACTTGATCTTCAGAGGTTGAGGTGTTGCTCCAGGTGTAGTTGTAGGACAATGTTCCTCCACTTGGTGTCAAATCAATCGCTCCATCATCGCCTCCAAAACATGAAACTTCGGTAATATCGACGTCTACTTCGAGTGTGTCAGGCTGATCTACGAATATATATTCTTCATAAATACAATCATTTTTATCTGTAACTCGGAAGAAGTATTCGCCTTTAATGAGTCCTGAAAACAACTCGCTAGGATTGTTCATTAAAATCTGTTGTTGATTACCCCACTCCATGTAATAAGGAGTTGTACCTCCTGTAATGTCAAGCTCAATGGATCCATTAGAATATCCAAAACATGCCGGCTCCGTTACTGTGCTAGCTATTGTCAATGGGTTAATTGGTTCCGCAACGAATCCACCTGTTGTTTGAGAGCACCCGTTGGTGTCTGTAATTGTTACGCTATAAAGGGCGGAAGGAATATTTGTTAAATCTTCCGTGTCATCGTTGTCACCTGTCCCATCGTTGTCCCAATCAAAAACATATGGCTGCGTGCCCCCAAACACAGTAAGGTCGATTGCACCAGTAGTATCGCCGTTACATTTTACTTCTTCAATGGCAATTGATGGTGAAATAGGGTGCAAAGGTTGGTTGACTTGAACGCTGATTGTTTCCGAACATGAATTGTCATCGTAGGCAATTAGATTGTAGGTCCCAACCACCAGTCCTCCAAGGTCTTCTGTATCGTCATTGTCGCCAGTTCCATCATTGTCCCAATCGAAAATATATGAACCTGTACCTCCTGTAATTGTGAGATCAATAGAGCCTGTGGCGTCTCCATAACAGTCAACATTTTGAGTGACTGATGAAAGTGTGATGGGCTGTGCGGGCTGATCCACTGAAATTTGAAGAATTGCTTCACATTGGTTGTCGTCCAAAACAAAGACCGAATAGATTCCAGTGTATAAGTTGGAAAGGTCTTCAGTAGTTGGTTGCATAATAAAAGAGGAACTATCGGACCATTGGAAGGAGTATGGACTTGTCCCCCCGGAGGTCGTAATATCGATGACCCCAGTATTCTCTCCATAGCAGAGTACATTGTTATGTGTTTCTGAGAGTGTGAGTGGCTGCGCTGGTTGCCCAATAGTTACCGAAAGCACTTCTTGACACCCCTTATTATCGATAACGGTTAGATCAAAAATTCCTTCGGGAATTGATATTAAGTCTTCAGGGTCATCGAAATCTCCTGTTCCATCATTGCTCCAATCAAATGTGTATGGTGCTGTTCCCCCGGTCACTGTTAAGTCAATTGAACCAGTTGCATCACCAAAACACCCAACGTTAACTTTTGTGAATGATAGTGCAATTGGAGCTGAAGGTTCGTTTAATATAAATGAGTTTGAGCTTGTACATCCATTTCCATCGGTAACGAGCACATCATAATTTCCTGCACTTAGTCCATTTTGGTCCTCATTTGTAGACGTGAGTCCTGTACCATTTGATGTAGACCAATTGAAGCTGTAGTTGCCGTCACCGCCTACACTTGTTATATCAATTGCACCTGTTGGAACACCGAAACAATTTAGGTCCAGTAAAACCGGGGCAGTAATTTCTATAATGTTTGGCTCATTGACGGTTTCTGTCCATGTTTCCATACATCCATTGTCGTCGGTTACCTGTACGACATACGTTCCGGCTTCTAAAACAGAGGTTGGATCTTGCATCGTCAGGGTTGTTTGAGCTCCTTGATTATCAAACCAAGTGTAAGAATATTGGCCAGGGATATTTGTTGAGCCTCCATTTACCGTGAGATCAATTGAACCCGTATTGTCGCCAAAACATAGGGCATCTGAAGAGACAGAAGAAACTACAATTGCCGGCGGTTCATTGATTACGTGCGAGAAAGATTCGGTACATCCTTTTCCATCGGTTATATTTAGTGTGTAGGTATCGTTTTCAAGATTGTTAATGTAGCTCAGATTTCCAATTGGGTTTGATGCTCCATTCAGCCATTCGTATGAATAAGGGATGTTTCCCCCTGTTATTGTAATATCCAACGAGCCGGTTGGCGAAGCAAAACAATTGGCGTTTACGAGAGCAACATTTGATTCAGTGATTGGTGCAGGCTCATTTATTGAGTAATTCGCCAATGTAACACATCCGTTTCCATCTGTAACCGCAACATTGAAATTTCCTGGAGAAAGCGTTGTTTGATCTTCACTTGCAACGACAATACCATTTCCTGTTCCTGTCCAATTGTAGCTGTAGCCAGCTGCTCCCCCAGTCAAATTTAGGTCAATTGATCCATTACTACCTCCATTGCATTCAACGTCTGAAGTGACCGCTGTAATCAACACCTCTAAAGGCTCTTCTATGGTGGCTCCAACAGCAAATTGACACCCATTGGCATCGATAACTGTTCCTACGTAATTTCCTGCAGGAACACCTGAAAGTGAAACGTTTTGGGAATTAACCGGTCCGGTGGTCATTGAATTGGACCAATCAACAGTGAAGTTTTGAGTACCGTTTGTTATTGATACATCGATTTGTCCTGTTGATTCCCCGAAACAATTTACGCTTGTTGCAGTTGCTATGGCTGACATTTGATTCGCAGCCATTGAAAGAGTTTGCATTGAGGTTTTCGGGGTGAACCCCTCCAAAGACCATGTACGCTCATGCCATTGATTGTAGGTCACCGAGCCAAAAGGGATGTCTAGTACCGACAGCGCTCCGGTGCTTGCATCACAATTTGCACCTGGAATCAAATTATAAACAGAACAGGTTGATAGTTCTGTACCATCAAAACCAATTGAAGGAATGTCTACAGAAATAGTTTCGTACTGAATACATGGGTAGGGTATATCAACACACACACCCAAAAAGCATTCCTCTGTCCAACACAACCATGGGTAAGGTACGCTAGCAGAAAAGCTGGCTCCTGGGAAAATGGTAAATCCTGGAATATCTACCTTTACACCTCCAGCCTTCATCACAAAACCAAGATCAAAATTGTCACCGATCTCACTCGTCACTTGACCGTCCATGGTGTATTCACGCTCTATTGTTAACTCATTATAGAAACAAGGATATTTATACCGAATTGAGTCACCAACGGTGAACATAATCTCCGATCCCGAACCACTGATCATTGCCCCACCATTCGAAGGGTATACTTCGTAGTCTACAGGAGTTAAAAAAGTATATGAACCAAAAATTGTCGGTTCGAAATCAACATTTAGTTGGTTATCCAAAACCAACTCTATTCCAGCGGATAAAATTGAATATTCTATGGAGACAGGATCTGAAAGGCCAATAGGGATATTAATTTCTCCTTCTAAATTTTCTAAAACTTGTACTAAAGCATATTGTGTGGCCTCACATTCAGCGCATTTCGGACTTGGGCAAGGACATTCTACTCGATCAATGATCATCGCAGCTAAAGCTGGAAAGCTCAATAAAACATTTGTATATTCATCGTTCCCTTGAGCAACAAGATTGTTGCCTGACGTCGTCATTGAAGTCGTCACAAAGGGCAAGTCCATCTCCCCATTGAATGGTCCGGTTGAGGGTTCTAGGGGCAATTCATCATCATAAAATTGGGCTGTTTGACAATAATCTGGTATCAGACCTTGTAGTGTTGAACACTCTGTAAATGCGGGAAACCCGACACCTCCACCAGGAAGATTTGGGAACCAACCTTGTTGAGGAAAAGAAGCAGGGTCTATGGATCCCCAACCAAAAGAGCCAGACTCAGAGACTTTATAGAGGGGGAAGCGAGAGTCCGACATACCAACGAGGTCTACCAAAAGGTCATCAATATTCCCGGACATTACAGGGTAGGTTGCATCAATATCAATAATCCCAAATGCATCCAATCGAACTCCTACAGAAACATCTACTTCAAAGTCAAAGTCAACCCAGGCTTCAATATCTCCAGTTGAGGGATAAACGGTTTCTAGTTTTGGTGTTTCTGTCGTGGTATTCAGCGTAAAGTCGGTAGCGAGATATACCCATTCACCAGCGTTATAGGTATTGTTGTCTGGGTAAGTTACTGAAATTTCTGCTGGATATTCAACCCTCAATGAGTCTTGACCAAAGCCTACATAATCCATATCGATCTCGACAGAGGTTTTGGTGTCGAAAAAAATACCAGCTCCCGCTGAAAAAGATGGAGTTGTAGGACATGGAATGCCAAGAAAATCAAACAGATCTTCAGCTCCCGGTATAATATCACATCCATTGATTGAGGGTATAGATGGTAATTGAGGCCCGAAAACGAATGTTTGATTGAATGTAGGTTTTGATCCGGTCCATGCAGTTGGAATTGAGTAGCCTTGATTAATGCTGTAGGGGTTTGTTTCTGTACTTGGATTGAATAAGCCTTGCCAGCCAGAATTAAATGTAATTGTTTCTACATCTGTAGTTTGGCTATATGAAATAAGGCAAGAGCAAGTGGCTAAAACGGAAAGAACTCTTAAAATCATCTTTGGGCGAATTTGGTTGTCTTGAAACTATTTAATAACGGCCCTTGTACAACAGAATCGTATTTTTCTGGCAATGTTGCTAACAACCACAAAACTTCGTTGAGCCCGCCCGTGAATCCCTGATAACGAATAAAAGGTTCACCATCAATATAGAGTTTAATTTTTACGATTAACATCTCTTTTCCATCGGGAAGTGGAACTCTGAATTTAGAAAGAAGTTCAGCTTGAATGTTCTTGTAGTACTCTTCAGTTAATGACTCTTCTGCGTCTACAATGGTTTTTCCTTTTACAACATTCATCACAATTGATGTTCCAGTGGTCGAATGGTAGTAACCATTATATCCATCTATTTTTTGGAAACCTTCAGGAGCTACAATGCAATCGAGGCTTGCTGAATACACATTGGATTGATCATCTGTATTGGTCGCATTAAGATTTGTCTGTCTTTCCTCTTGTCCGAATCCAAATACAAGCTGGAATAGAAAGAGTAAAGTGAAAAAACCTTTTAGGGACCCAAAGGACTTTTGAGTAGTAGTCATAAGCGAGTTGACAAATTAAGTAGTTATGTATACCTGTCGTTTTACAATACAATGACAAGTATCTCAAATATAAAAATTAAAACCGAAATGCTTTAATCTTTCTCTGATATTGGCAATAGATGACCTGAAAAATATAATTTCAACAGAGATTAAACGAATAGAACCGGTTTTCTATGATCGATCAATGGATTTGTTAGGTCTGTTGATTTTTTATTAAATTGCTCATTGAATATAGACGTCGAATCATCCTAAACAAGAGGATAAAAAACGAAAAAATGCGAAAAAAACTACAACTACTTTGCTTTGTACTTGGTACACAAATTGCTTTCGGACAAGGATTAATGAACCCAACAATACCTCCCTCTGGGATTTTATATCAAGTTGCTACAAAAGCGGATACGATTGGTTTCTCAAACCAAGGAGATTGGGACTTTTCAGCGGTTGTAACGGACAACAATGCCACGATTGAAGTGCTGCCCGTAAGTTCATCATCTTCAGCTGGGAATTATCCAAATGCTACACATGTTAAGTACGAGGATGGAAATGAGTTTTTTCTTGGGTTCAGTAACTCTGAATATTCCTTCCATGGAGAAATCTCTGTGCTTACTTCATCATATGCTTCTCCATTGGTCCTGCACCCGTACCCATTTAGTGTAGGAGATATCCATTCTGATTTTCAGTTTGACGTTCCGTTTACAGTTCCGGGAGGACCTCCCTTTTTGGAACGAGATGACCAGGCATACTCAGAAGCACTTTCCACGGGAGACCTTACAATGCCCAATGGGGCAATTTACACTAATGCGACGCTTGTGCATACAACGAGGACATGGACAGATGGACAAGTAGGGTCATCACCTTGTATAACCACTTTAGATGCATACCACTGGTGGGTTGCAGATTATGCGATTCCGGTTGTTCAAACATCAACAATGATCTCAAGTGGTCAATGTCCTCCAAATACGGTAAAGGTTACAAAGTTCGTAACGGGGAGTGTCATGGGGACATCATCGTTAGATGTTTCAGGTATACTAATTTATCCTAATCCATCAACGAATTCTATTCATTTAAAGAATGGTGATAGGTTTGTGGGCGCTCCTTATAAGTTACTTGATCAATTGGGGAAAACAGTTGCTTCTGGAAGTGTAATTAAAGACAGTCAGAAAATAGATGTTAGCGACCTGCCGGGAGGGGTTTATACTCTTATCCTTCAGGACCATACGAACCAGGCAGTGAAAGTTGTAATCGAATAGGAGGGACCTCGACCTATATTCGAGATTTTTTCATGTCTTTTAGGACTTGGTTTTAAATGAACATGAAATGAAAACATTAACTAGGACCAACTATGAACTAATAAATGATAGTGTTGACTCCTCTTTTATCGATTTTTCATGCCGTTAGTTGAAGGAGAGTATATGAAGAAATACGATATTATATTTGCCGGTTGGGGCGCGAGTACTTGTGTTTTGCTCATAGAGATGGCTAACCAAAACTTGTTGGAGAATAAAAGTATAGTAATTATCGATCCAGGGAGCAAGGTAGAAAACGATAAAACATTTTGTTTTTGGGCTCAACCTTCTGATTGTTTGTATTTGGATTATGCTTCGATAATAAGTCATGAGTGGTCTTCGATTAAAATAAACAATGATGCTCCTCAGGCAATAGCTCCTTTAATTTATTGCCACATCAATAGCAGCGACTTGTATAAATTATGCAGGGAGGTAATGGACAAGTATTCGATAGAGCATCTTCAAGAATCTATTGAAAGCACCTCTTTTGATAAGAGTATGGAGGTAGCGACAAGTGAATCAATTTTTAGCTGCGAATGGTTGTTTGACGCAAGGCCTCCTGCACAAAAAAGATTCAATAAGCGGTTTTCCATGTACCAATCTTTTTTAGGGTTTAAGGTTGCACTTAAGAATCAGAAATTTGACAGTGAGGTTTATCATATGATGGATTTTAGAGTTGATCAGAAAGAGTCAACCCAATTTGTATACCTTTTGCCATATGATAATCAGCACGCATTGGTTGAGTTGACTCGCTTCGGGAAAAAGCTTATTGAGAAAGAAGAGGCCAAGAAAATATTGGATGAGTATATTTTTGAAAACTATGGCGAATATGAGGTTTTAGATGTCGAAAAAGGAGTCATACCAATGGCGACAATTTCCTCAAAAAAAAATGTAAAAAAGCGTTATGTGGAAATCGGAACAAGGGGAGGAAATGTAAAGCCGAGTACAGGGTACGCATTTAAAAATATGTGCCTACATGCAAAGGCAATTTGTAAAGAATCAGAGATTCAAAATACGCGGGTTAAGCCAAAATCAAGATTCGTCTTTTATGACCAGTTGTTGCTGATTATACTGACTCTATGGCCACACAAAGGGAAAATGATTTTTGAACGGTTGTTTCGTTCCCAAAGCGCTCGTTTTGTTTTAGGGTTTCTCGATGAAAAAACCAATTTACGTGAGGAGTTGAAAATGTTTTCTCAGCTTCCTATTATACCTTTT